>Ga0209070_100283_pt1 | contig 46542 bp, 45 predicted proteins | sample SynthPrep_5_END__FD_187205 | JGI IMG/M metagenome (GOLD analysis project Ga0209070, IMG submission 187205) | Synthetic microbial communities from Ohio, USA - SynthPrep_5_END_DS10_MetaG (SPAdes) (version 2) | ecosystem: Engineered > Bioreactor > Aerobic > Activated sludge | place: USA: Ohio... | reverse complement strand
GGATGCCCTACGCTGGGGATTGAAGGCTCAAAGAGCTGATTATGTGCAGTTGGAAAGCGGGGGTGCCCTGTAAAGCGGCGCGATCGAGCCTGAGATGACCATAAGTCACAACGGCTCATATTCATGCTTATGCGTAGCTCCGCATAAGCATGAGTACTTCCCGCGCGGGTCTCATTGAGACCCGCTAGGCTACGCCGCTGACGACCTGTCAGCCGCAAGGGAAGCTGCGCCGCGGCAGGTGCAAATTTGCACCTTGATTGCCGCGCCCTTGCCCCTTCCGCTCTTCGCGGCGGGTTGAAGATGACCCGCAATTTGCGGGAAGCAATAGGGACGGCCGCGCTGCGGCCGAAGAAAAAATGAAACGAGAAGAATTGGAGGCGCTGCGCGCCAAAGTCAGCTGCGAAGCTGTGCTCGAGAAGGCCGGCTTTGAGATTGACCTGAACGAAAGCACGCGCCGTGCCGTGAAATATCGGCTTGGCGGCAGCATAATTATAGTGACACACGGCGGGCGTGGATGGTTCGATCCCCTCAGCGACGAAAAAGGTGATGTCTTCGCTCTGGCCATGTCTCTCGAAAGGATACCATTCCCACCCGCAGCTGAAGCTGTCGCATCGCTCATCGGATTTCAACTTTCCCGGCCGGAATGCAAATCTCAACAGACGTCAGGGCCGGTGCAAGACATTGGCGAGCGCTGGCGAAACCGGCGCGCGCCGTCGTCCGGTTCCGGCGCCTGGCGCTATCTGTCCTGGGCACGCTGTGTCCCAACGACTATCGTACGGCAGGCGATCCGGGAGGAGGTCCTTCGAGAAGGACCTTTCGGCAGCATGTGGGCGGCTCATGTCGACAGCAATAGTCAGGTGGTCGGTTGGGAGGAGCGCGGCTCCGACTGGCGGGGATTTTCTACTGGAGGCTCGAAGGTTCTTTTCCGCTTCGGTCCAGGCGATGCTTCCCGCCTTTGCGTCACCGAGGCAGCGATCGACGCGATGAGCCTTGCGGCGCTCGAGGGGCCGCGCGTGGGAACACTCTACCTCAGCACGGGCGGCGGCTGGTCTCCCGCGACAGATGCCGCTCTTGCAGATCTGGCAGCCCGACCGGGCAGCAATCTTGTCGCGGCAACCGATGCCAACTCACAAGGCGATGCCTATGCGGAACGACTTCGTATCATCGCGGAGAGCGTGGGCTGCGACTGGCAGCGTCTCCGGCCACCGACAGAGGATTGGAATCAGGTCCTCCAGAACAAGGAAAGGGAAAAAACAGGAAAGAAACGGTGAGAGAAAGCAGAGGCCTGCCGCATGCGCGCCGGCCGCATCAAGGGAAGCTTCGCCCGGCATGCGCCAGCCCTTGACCCGTCCGGACACGAACGCAGCAACGCGGGAGGGGTGATGAAGGACTGAAGAGGACAGTGAGGTCGAAACGACAGCACCAGCTTCGGTCTCAAACCCCGAAAGGATCAAGCTGATGACTTCGATATCCCTTCCCCGCAAAGTGTTTCAGGGCGTTGCCAGGCGTAGCGACATGTTCCGCATGTTCGACAGGCACGCCAAACGTCCAGACCGTTTTAAAGATGATCAGTCTGGCGTCTATGCCGGCGAATGGTTCGAGCTCGACGAGCCCTCCTACGCCTATATGCTCGACATCCTGCCGCCGCTCTGGATGCGCGGGCCGATCTTTGCGATGCGTGAGTTCATGACCGGTTCCGTGACCTCGGTGTTCTATGCGCTGCGGATCGACGAAGCCGTCCGATACTTTCATACCTATTGCGACCTCTCCGATCCGAATTCGGTGGAGGCGATGCGGTCCGCGATCATCGACCGCGAGACCCGACCCGTTCGGGCGATGAGCCGTGAAGAGCGGCTCGAGCACATCTGGAGCATCACTGCGGACGACTATCGTGGTTATGCCGGCACCCGCTGGCCGAAGCCCATGCAGGGCCATCGCACAGTCATGCTCTACGGTGGCCAGGAAGGTACTCTCCTGAAGCTGCTCGATGCGCTCAGTGACGACGAGATCGCGGCCAAGCTGCCGGTGCATCTGCGCCACCTCCCCTCACCCCTGGCCGCCTGAGCCAGTACCAGCCTCCACAACTTCGGCGCTTTAGCCGATCGAATTTTCGACCGGGCGATGGCGCTTGACCTCACTTCAAAGGACCTTTCCCATGAGCAACGCCCCCTTCACCTTCGACATGTTCGGCAGCTCGGCCCTGTCCTCCGGCATCGGGTTCGGCGTCACCGCGTTTGGCGCTTTCTCGCCTGATGCTGCCAATGACGACGACCCGGATCCCATTCCGCCGGCGCCAGCACCCGCCTTGCCAGCCGCGTCCATCCCTGCCCGGCGGGCAGGACTTCGGGCAAATTTTTATCTCGACGGTGACCGCGATCTGGGCAACTCCTGGAAGGACCGTGCCCGCGCCAACGTCGCGGCGATTCTCGTCGCCGACGGCATTGCCAAACAGGACCGGCCGGCAACCCCCAAGGAGCAGACACAGCTGATCCGATTCACCGGTTTCGGCGCTGGCGAGCTGGCAAATGGCATGTTCCGCCGTCCGGGTGAGGTCGATTTCCGGCAGGGTTGGGACGATCTCGGTTCCTCACTCGAAACCGCCGTGTCCGAAGCTGACTATGCGTCGCTGGCTCGCTGCACACAATACGCCCATTTCACGCCCGAGTTCATAATTCGGGCAATCTGGACCGGGATCCAAAAGCTCGGCTGGCGCGGCGGCCGCGTTCTCGAGCCGGGGATTGGCACGGGCTTGTTCCCGGCGCTGATGCCGGAGCCCTACCGCGACGCTGCCTATGTCACGGGGATCGAGCTCGATCCGGTTACCGCTCGCATCGTCAGCCTGCTGCAGCCGAAGGCTCGCATCATCAACGCCGACTTCGCACGCACCGATCTGGCCCCGATTTACGACCTCGCCATCGGCAATCCGCCTTTCTCCGACCGCACCGTTCGATCGGACCGCGCCTATCGGGCGCTAGGCCTTCGCCTGCACGACTACTTTATCGCCCGGTCGATCGACCTTCTGAAGCCAGGCGGGCTCGCCGCTTTCGTCACATCGCACGGTACGATGGACAAGGCCAATACGACGGCGCGAGAGCATATCGCAAAGTCCGCTGACCTGATCGCGGCGATCCGCCTGCCCGAGGGCAGCTTTCGCCGCGATGCAGGGACCGACGTCGTCGTCGACATCCTCTTCTTCCGCAAGCGCAAACCTGGCGAGCCGGAAGGTGATCAGCTGTGGCTCGATGTTGATGAGGTCCGGCCCGCTACCGATGACGAAGGTGCCATCTGCGTGAACAGGTGGTTTGCCCGGCACCCCGATTTCGTGCTCGGTACCCACGCGCTGAAGTCCGGGCCGTTTGGCGAGACATATACCTGCCAACCGCGTGCTGATCAGGATCTCGAAACCGCCCTCGCCGGTGTTATCGATCTCTTGCCGGCCGATCACTATGACGGCGAGCCCACGCCGATCGATATCGATCTGGAGGACGAACTGGCCGAGATCGTTGATCTGCAGCCGAAAGATCGTTCTGTTCGCGAGGGCTGCTTCTTCATGGACCGGGCAAAGGGTCTGATGCAGATGCTCGACGGCGCCGCCGTGCCGATCACGGTCCGCAAGGGCCGAACCGGTGATGGCACCCCGGAAAAGCACGTCCGCATCATCGCGAAGCTGATCCCCATCCGCGATGCGGTGCGCGAGGTCCTGAAAGCACAGGAGACCGATCGGCCTTGGCGCGATCTCCAGGTCCGGCTGCGCATCGCCTGGTCAAGTTTTGTGCGCGATTTCGGGCCGATCAACCACACGACCGTCTCCATCCAGCAAGATGCCGAGACTGGCGAGATCAAGGAGACCCATCGCCAGCCAAACCTTGCACCGTTCCGCGACGATCCCGATTGCTGGCTGGTTGCGTCGATTGAGGATTACGATCTGGAGACCGATACGGCGAAGCCCGGTCCGATCTTTTCCGAACGCGTGATCGCGCCGCCAGCTGCGCCGACCATCACGTCTCCGGCCGATGCGCTCGCCGTCGTGCTGAACGAACGCGGGCAAGTCGATCTCGACCATATCGCTGAGCTCCTGCACAGCGATCCCGCAGTCGTCGTCCACGAGCTGGGTGATGCAGTGTTCCGCGACCCTGCCGACGGATCCTGGCAGACGGCCGATGGGTATCTTTCTGGAGCTGTTCGCACCAAGCTTGTCGCCGCGCAGGCCGCGGCTGAGCTTAATCCGGCCTATGAGCGGAACGTTCGGGCTCTCCAAGATGTGCAACCGGCCGATCTTCGCCCCTCCGACATCACGGCTCGTCTCGGTGCGCCGTGGATTCCGGCCGCCGATGTCGTGGCCTTCGTCAGAGAAATGATGGAAGCCGATATCCGCATCCACCATATGCCGGAACTCGGTTCCTGGACGGTAGAGGCGCGCCAGCTCGGCTATAGCGCCGCCGGCACGTCCGAATGGGGCACCAGCCGCCGCCATGCTGGCGACCTGCTGGCCGACGCTCTCAACAGTCGGGTCCCGCAGGTATGGGACGTGTTCAGGGATATCGATGGCGAGCGGCGGGTTCTCAATGTCGTTGACACGGAGGCTGCGCGCGACAAGCTGCAGAGGATCAAGCAGGCGTTTCAGGACTGGGTCTGGACCGATCCCGATCGCACCGATCGGCTGGCCCGAGACTACAACGATCGTTTCAACAATATCGCGCCGCGTAAATTCGACGGCTCCCATCTCAAACTTCCCGGCGCCTCTGGCGCCTTTGTTCTTTATGGGCACCAGAAACGCGGCATCTGGCGGATCATCGCCGATGGCTCGACCTATCTCGCTCATGCCGTCGGCGCCGGCAAGACGATGACCATGGCGGCGGCTATCATGGAACAGCGCCGTCTTGGCCTGGTCGCCAAGGCGATGCTTGTCGTGCCCGGCCATTGCCTGGCGCAGGCGGCCCGCGAGTTCCTCGCGCTCTACCCAAATGCCCGCATTCTCGTGGCTGACGAGACCAACTTCACCAAGGACAAGCGCGCCCGCTTCCTGTCGCGGGCGGCGACCGCAAACTGGGATGCGATCATTATCACCCACTCGGCCTTCCGCTTCATCGCCGTCCCCTCCGCCTTCGAGCAGCAGATGATCCAGGATGAGCTTCAGCTCTACGAGGACCTCCTGACCAAGGTCGACAGCGAAGACCGCGTCTCGCGCAAGCGCCTCGAGCGGCTGAAGGAGGGTCTGCAGGAACGGCTCGAAAGCCTTGCAACCCGCAAGGACGATTTGTTGACGATCTCCGAGATCGGTGTCGACCAGATTGTCATCGACGAGGCGCAGGAATTCCGGAAGCTCTCCTTCGCCACCAACATGTCGACGCTGAAAGGCATCGATCCCAATGGGTCGCAGCGCGCCTGGGATCTCTACGTCAAATCCCGCTATATCGAAACGAGGAACCCAGGCCGAGCGCTGGTGCTTGCCTCCGGCACGCCGATCACCAATACGCTTGGCGAAATGTTCTCCATCCAGCGCCTGCTCGGACATGCCGCTCTTGCCGAACGTGGGCTGCATGAGTTCGATGCCTGGGCTTCCTGCTTCGGGGATACAACGACCGAACTGGAGATCCAGCCATCCGGCAAGTACAAGCCGGTCAGTCGTTTCGCCTCCTTCGTCAACGTGCCCGAGCTGATAGCCATGTTCCGGTCCTTTGCCGACGTCGTCATGCCCGACGATCTCCGGCAGTACGTAAAGGTCCCGAACCTCTCCACCGGCCGACGACAGATCCTGACTGCCAAGCCGACGGCGCTCTTCAAAACCTATCAGCAGATGCTCGATGGCCGTATAAAGGCGATCGAAAGGCGCGAAGGGCCGGCCAAGCCCGGCGACGACATCCTGCTGTCGGTCATCACCGATGGCCGCCATGCGGCAATCGACCTGCGCTTCGTCATGCCGGCGGCCGAGAACGAGGCGGACAACAAGCTCAATCTGCTTGTGCGCAATGCTCATCGGATCTGGATGGAGACCAGTGAGGCCATCTATCGCCGCCCTGATGGCAAGGATTTCGACCTGCCCGGCGCCGCTCAGATGATCTTTTCCGATCTCGGCACGGTCAATGTGGAAAAGTCCCGAGGCTTTTCCGCCTATCGCTTTATTCGAGACGAGCTGGTCCGGCTCGGTGTGCCGCCATCACAGATCGCCTTCATGCAGGATTTTAAGAAGACCGAGGCCAAGCAGAGGTTGTTTGGCGATGTACGAGCTGGAAAAGTCCGCTTCCTGATTGGCTCCTCGGAGACGATGGGTACTGGCGTCAACGCCCAGCTTCGGCTGAAGGCGCTCCACCATCTCGATGTCCCGTGGCTGCCATCGCAGATCGAACAGCGGGAGGGTCGGATCGTCCGTCAGGGTAATCAGCACGACGAGGTCGATATTTTCGCCTATGCCACGGAGGGTTCACTCGATGCCAGCATGTGGCAGAACAACGAGCGGAAAGCCCGGTTCATATCAGCTGCGCTTTCCGGCGATACGTCGATCCGGCGCCTGGAAGACGTCGGAGAAGGGGCAGCCAACCAGTTTGCCATGGCCAAGGCCATTGCCTCAGGCGACGAACGTTTGATGCAAAAGGCCGGACTGGAGGCCGATATCGCCCGGCTCGAACGACTGCGCGCAGCCCACGAGGATGACCAATATGCCGTGCGCCGGCAGATGCGCGAAGCCGAGCGCGAGATCGAGGTCTCGACCCGGCGCATCGAGGAGATAGGCCAGGACATTGTACGCCTCCGACCAACCGGTGGCGACGCCTTCACCATGACGGTGCTCGGCCAGGACCATACCGAACGCAAGGAGGCCGGCCGCGCGCTGATGAAGGAGATCCTCACGCTTCTGCAGCTGCAGCAAGAGGGCGAGGTGCATCTGGCGACGATGGGTGGCTTCGATCTCGTCTACGAGGGTGAGCGCTTCGGCAAAAGCGATGGTTATCGCTACCAGACGCTGCTTCAGCGGACCGGCGCGGAGTACGAGATCGATCTGGCGATCACGGTCACGCCGCTCGGTGCCATATCCCGACTTGAGCATGGCCTCGACGGTTTCGAAGAGGAACTGCACCAGTATCGTCGGCGTCTCGAAGAGGCCGAGCGCCGTCTGCGTTCTTATCAGTCGCGCATCGGCGGTGCATTCCAGTTTGGCGATGAGCTCGGCGCTAAAAAGAAGCAACTTCGCGACGTCGAGGAGCAACTGGCGGCCTCCGCTATCGCTGATGCAGAAACGATTGCTGCATAAGAAGGCAAGCCCAGCCTGGCCCAGCGGCCGTGTTCCAGTCCCGTCGCTGCAATGATGAGGTCGAGACTTGTAATTTCTCGACCTCATCCATATCTGACAATTACTTCCCGTTCAGATGATGTCCTGCACATGGCGCTTGGCCATGGCTTTCGGCGTCGTCCGGGTTAGACAAAGGGCGCTCCCCTCGTGGGTCGAGCGCCCTTTTTGCGTTTTCGCTTCTTGAAAGGTCCCGGGCGCCATTCGCGCCGCAGTCTGCGCGGACCGGTCTTTCCATAGAGTAACGAAGGAGAAGAAGGAGGAAATGAACCGATCGCTGATCGGTCCTCCTGCCGACGCGGTTGCTCAACCGCCACCTGCGCCATCCCGGCCACTCGCCCTTCGCAGGGCTGTCAGCCCCGCTTGTTCCTCGCAGCAGGGATGCTCGGTTGCAGTTGCGTCAGTCCGGCCGATCGGCGGTCCGGGAGATGTCTTCGAGAAAAATGAAGACAGGAAGGGCTGGCAAGGCGCCGGTCCGCAACTCCCACGGAAGGATAACACCATGCAAATCATCAAAGTTGACCCACGCGCCCTGAAAGAAAACCCAGACCGGATGCGCCAGTCGAAGTCTTCGCCACAAGCCGATGCGCTGATGCTGGCGACGATCAAGGCCGTCGGCATCGTGCAGCCACCGGTGGTCGCGCCTGAAGCGGATGGCGGTAACGGCTACATCATCGACGCCGGGCACCGTAGGGTGCGCCTCGCGATTGCCGCCGGCCTGGAAGAAATCGAAATTCTCGTGGCAGACGCCGCGAACGATAACGGCGCGATGCGCTCGATGGTCGAAAACAGCGTCCGCGAACCGCTCAATCCTGTCGATCAGTGGCGCGGCATCGAGCGTCTCGTAGCGCTCGGTTGGACCGAGGAAGCGATCGCGGTCGCGCTCGCCCTTCCTGTTCGCCAGATACGCAAGCTGCGCCTACTTGCAAATGTCCTGCCGGCCATGCTCGAGCAAATGGCGCTGGGGGACATGCCAAACGAGCAGCAGCTGCGTGTGATCGCGGCCGCCGGCCAGGTCGACCAGAAGGAAGTCTGGAAGGCGCATAAGCCGAAGAAGGGAGACACCGCGCCTTGGTGGCAGATCGCCAACGCCCTGACCAAGAAGCGCATGTACGCCAAGGATGCAAGCTTTGGCGACGATCTGGCTCAGGCCTACGGGATCGAGTGGGTGGAGGATCTCTTCGCACCAGCCGATCAGGATGGCCGCTACACCACGAATGTCGAGGGCTTCCTCGGCGCCCAGCATGAATGGATGACCGGCAATCTGCCGAAGCGCGGTGGGATCGTCGAGGTCAATAGCTGGGGCCAGCCGGAATTGCCGAAGAAGGCGAGCCAGGTATACGGCAAGCCGTCCAAATCCGACCACGCGGCGCTCTATCTCGATCGCGACGGCAAGGTGCAGACGGTACACTACCGATTGCCGGAGGCCGCTAAGCCAAAGGGGCCCGACGGCGATGTCTCTATCGGCGGGACTGACGATGGCGACGTTACCGCCACCCCGAAGGTCCGGCCCGACGTCACCCAGAAGGGCCATGACATGATCGGCGATTTCCGCACCGATGCCCTGCACGACGCGCTCGGCCGCGCGCCGATCGAGGATGACATGCTGATGGCGCTGATGGTGCTGGCGTTTGCTGGCCAGAATGTACGCGTCGACTCTGGCGCGGACGGGACCTTCTACGGCGGGAAACGCTTTTCGCGCCACGTCGTGGGCTTGTTTGACGAGCATGGCAAGCTCGCCTTCGATCAAGATACGCTTCGGGTTGCCGTCCGCTCCGTGTTGGTCGACGTACTTTCGTGCCGCCGCGGCATGTCGAGCAGCGGTATGATTGCGCGCATCGCCGGCGATGCGATCGGCGCCGACGAATTCCTGCCGAACATGGGCTCGGAGGACTTCCTCTTGTGCCTGTCGCGCCAGGCGTTGGAGGCGTCTTGCGCTGAGGCGTCGATCCAGCCGCGGCAGAAGGTGCGCGAAACCCGGGCAGCGCTCGTCGAACATTTCGCAAACAAGCACTTCGCCCATCCGTCGGGCCGCTTCGCGCCACCGACCGACGAACTGCTCGAATGGATCCGGGCAGGCGCTGTCACAGATGTCATCGGCGCCGGATCCCAGGATCACGGAGACAGCGATCTCGATGATCCGTCGGGCGATCAGCCAGAACAAGAAACCGTCGATGTGGTGGACGGCGAGCCGCAGGATGCGGATCTGCCGGACCACGATGAGCAGGACGAGGAGTTCGTTCAGAGGGCGGCAGCATGACCGCCGTCCTCCACTCGCATATGAAAGCGCCCACCCCCGATGTTTCGGGGGTGGAGTTTGCCACCAGTGCGGACGGCTTGCCCGTCGCCCGCATCGACGACCTGGTCCTTGCCATGGTCACATCGCCCAGCGGCTTTGCGTTCCTTGCGAGCGCCGTCGCGGTTCGTCGGCCGCTGGCAGATCTGACGCGCGCCGACTTCATCGGGCATGACGGCCGCGTGGCTGACGAAGCCGAATTCCGGGCGCGTGTCGCCGAAACCGCGGCACATAAACGCGATCTGGCCGAGTTGAACCGCGTGCAGACCCGCATGTCGGCCAGTACGCCCTGGGGCGGCTCGCAGATGGCGGTCATCTATGCCGAGGGCGTCGTCGCCCATAGCACGGCCGGGCATGGCGGTTTTCATCTTTCGGCGGATCGCAATGCCAAGGTTCATCTCCTGCTGCGGAAGGAGACGCCCTGGTATGAGGAAGATTGTGAATGGGCGATCGTGGCGACCAGCTTTCCGGAGCTGTTCACCGGGTACGAGCGCTCCCTGGCCGAAAAGACCCTCCGCAATACCTGGCCGGATGCCTGGGAGGTGATCCAAGGTTGCGTGCTGGCCGAGGGTGAAAGCTGGGCGAAGGATCGAAGATCCTTCGATCAACGTCACGCGGCGGATTACATTGTCACGTCGGCAATCTTCTCGGATCAACACTCAGGTATGACCGAGGTCGTGGCGGTCGTCGGCGGCGACCGACGATTTGGCGACGAGCGCCGCTTCCTGGTGCCGAGCGACGAGTATGCCGACCGCGGCCGGTTTGGCTTCGTGGTCGATCCGTCCCGTCATTTTGAGTATCACGGGCCATCCTCCTTCATTGGCTGGCGAAGCGGAGGGAATGGATCATGATCGACGTCCTCGCTTCAAAACCGCTGGTGAAGGAAGTCCGTGCACGGCGCGAGACCCAGCGGCATCTCAATTGTCTTAGCCGGCAGATTGCGGCGCGCGCCGGACGGCAGGCGACAACAGTGAAGGTGCGGAGCCGGGCGCGTCGCCGAAGCGGTCCACGGCACTACCATCGGGAGCTTGTCGAGCGGCTTGTCTTCGAAAGGTGGGGCGAACTCGACGGACTTGACCGCAGGCTGGCGGCGCAAGAGCAAGTTACCGACGAAATCGAGCATTGCGATTGCCCGCTCGCGCAATAGTCACAAAGACGGTCGGTCCCAGTGTGGAGGCTGGCGGGTGTCAAACTACCGTGCCGCAATGATGTGTGTCGGTGTGGCGGGCTTGGCGATGTCGTCCCATTACGGCTTGCTCCTGATGTCAGCCCCGTGCCGGACTGCCCTTCTTTTCGCTGCGGTCTGAACCGGCGTCCGGTCGTTTCAAGGCCGCTTGCGCGCCGCGGGGCGGCCGGACCCAGCCTCTCTGCGCGAAGGCAGGCTCGCGGTCTGCTCAGGTCAAGACCTGCTGGCCCGCAACCCTGCCCTGCTGGTTCAGCCGGATCGGACCTGTGAAGCCGCCCGTCCCTTGCCGGTTCTGGTCGTCCGCATCGAAGGGCAGACCGGCACGGGGCCGGAACCGCTTCGGAAGCCACGGAAGGAACAGACATGGCCAAGCCCTCAACCCCCAACCGCTCCAATCCTCGGTCGACGCAATCCCGCCGCGGCACCACCCTCGAAATGGTCCGCCTCTCCTGCCCCGACGCCACGCAGGCGCAGAAGATCGCCGAGAGCTTCGGCACCGCAGTCGTCGACAGCGATGGCATTCGCAGCCTCCACGAGCGGCTGATCGTCGAGACCGCCGAAAGCCTTTCCGAGGGCCTTGGCGAAAAAGCGATGCAGATCCACCTCCAGCGCATCGTCGGAGCCTTCGTCGGATCCGCGCATGGCGCCGGACAGTTTTACTCTCGCGCCGTCACGGAGGCGCGTGACGCGACGGCCAAGGCGGCCAATGACGCCCGCGATGAGGATCTCGATGGTCCGGTCGGCTATGACAGCGCCGCGCAGCGCAAGCGCGAATTCGCGGCCGACATGGGTGTGCAGTCCCACGCATTGCGCATGGCAGCCGAAGGGGCAGTGGCCGCCTACCAACAGGTGGTCGGCGAGACCTGGAAGCCCTTCGATCGCCCAGTCGAGAACCCAGGCGCATCGCTCGACCGCAAGGCGGCCGAAACGCAGATGGCAGCTTTCGGTTGACACCATCGGCGGGGCTAAGCCCCGCCCATTCTCTCTTCTCCCAAGGCCGGGCCTGCAGGCGCCGGCCTTTTCTTGTGTCGAAAATGAAGGCTGAAGACGAGCCTGTCGCGGCCCGTCCCGCTCGGCGGTCCTGCAGGAGCCGGGCGCCCTTGCAACGGCTTCGCCGTCCTCCACGCTGTTGCGGCCGTTCCGGTGCATGGCCAGACCATCGGCCCCTGACTTCGGACCTCCGTGACGGGCCGCGATAGGCGCGGTCCTGAGAAAAGGAGAAGAAGGCATGACAAAAAAAGCGGAATCTGAGCGTGTCGACATCTACACGCGGATCACAGATCGGATCGTCGAGGATCTCGAACAGGGCGTGCGTCCCTGGATGAAGCCATGGAGCGTCGCCAATACCGATGGGCGGATCACCCGTCCGATGCGGCACAACGGCCTCCCCTATTCGGGCATGAACGTGCTGCTCCTCTGGTCGGAGCAGATGTCTCGTGGCTTCTCTTCCTCGATGTGGATGACCTTCAAGCAGGCCCTGGAACTGGGCGGGTCCGTGCGGAAAGGCGAAACGGGCTCGACGGTCGTCTTCGCCAGCCGCTTCACCAAGTCGGTGGCCGACGGAAACGGCAATGATGTCGATCGGGAAATCCCGTTCCTGAAGGCATATTCGGTGTTCAATATCGAGCAGATCGATGGTTTGCCCGACACCTATTATACCCCGCCGCCAAAGGTGCGGGATCCCGTCGAGCGCATCGAGAGCGCCGATCGCTTCTTCCGCAATACCGGCGCGGTGATCCGACACGGCGGCAATCAGGCCTACTACTCGCCGGTCATGGACTATATCCAGATGCCGCCCTTTGAGGCGTTTCGCGATGCTGCCGGATACGCAGCCGTGCTCAGCCATGAGGCCACGCACTGGACTGCGGCGACACATCGCGTCGGCCGTGATCTTTCCCGATATGCCAAGGACCGGACGGAACGCGCGCGTGAAGAACTCATTGCCGAGCTTGGCAGTTGCTTCCTCTGCGCCGATCTCGGCATTGCACCGGAGCTCGAGCCTCGGCCGGATCATGCATCCTATCTTCAGTCGTGGCTTTCCGTGCTGGCCAACGACAAGCGGGCGATCTTCCAGGCAGCGGCGCACGCACAGCGCGCTGTTGCATATCTTCATGGGCTTCAAACCGACGAAACAAGGTCCGGTCTGGCTGCCGCTTGAGCGCAACAGCGGACGTGCATTCGCCGAGGGGCCGCCTGGTGACGGCCCTCCCCGAGTGATCACCGCGATCGAAGCTGTAAAATCGCGACCAAAAGAGCGGCGACAGCAACGGCAAGCGATACGTATTCATAAAGACCAACGCTCATATCGGTGCCCCTCAAGCTGCGGCCTGCGCGCGTTTGCGCGCACCGGGCCGGACGGCCTTTCGTTTCGCCTGGGCGGCCTCTTCCTTTGCCTTGGCCATGTCCAGAGAGATCGCTTTAATTCGCTCGACCAGAGGGGAAAGATCGTATTCGTTCGATACCCGTCTGCCATTGTTGAAACGGTTGACCCTCTTCAACAAGCCCTCCTCCTCCAGCCTCGCAATCGATCGCTGAACGGTCTTGGGTGTTACCGCAAGCCTCTCGGCGATGCGCGCTTTCTTCGGCCATGGCATTTCGTCCGGCCGCCACCAGTGCTCAATCAAGTGGATCAGCACGGCAAGATCCGTAGCATTGATCTTCAGACGCGCCTGCCCTTGCAGCAAGGCTTTCGGCAACACGGTGTAGCCCACGTCGATCGCTTCTTTGCCCCACTTCTTGATCAGGACTTTGTCGTCCCTCTTGTCGGCATCGTCGCTGGCGGGTTTGTTTTCGATTTCTTCGGTCACATTGGCCTCCTTTGGCTTGTTTGTAACCTGTATTTCGGGCATAAATCACTGGAAATAAAGGGTAAGGCCCCCGATCACGTATGGACATATGGGGCCATACGTATGGACATGCAAGACCTGTCTGAGTGTGGGCTGAAGTGTCCACTAAAGTAGAATGCAATCGTGATATAGGATCAGGGGAAGCAGGATGCTGGAGTATAACCAGGCGTCATGGACAATTTTGTCCATACAGGGGAGCCAGTTTTTCTCTGTAAACTTACCGTGGAGCCGCGTCTAACGAGCTTTCGAGCCGATCTCGCTCAGAATTAACACCCTGTTGTTAAGCCTGGCGTGGCCCTTTGGGCTGAATTTTACCAGCGCTCCAAAATCCAACTATTCAGCATGTTGGCAAACGGTACCGCCAGAGCTGGCTCTCATACCTCTGATACCCTTCGCGGATGACAGGCTCCGAGTGCCGATGGGCCGGATACTGTGCGCATAACGAAGCGGAACATGCCAAACACCATTGCCATATCCCTTCACGTCAGAGTTCCCGGCAACCCATCTGCGGGCTCGATGAGGCATGTCTGACCGGAGACCGGCTGCGCCTCGATCGTCTTCCCGCAACGACAAGGTTCAGATTTCTTACCCCGGAAGGCTGCGCCCTCCTCCTCTCCCACTAACAAATCTGCACCTTGCCGCCCTCCATTTCATTGCGGCCTTATCAGGTGCGGTCCGATCGTCACCGGTCTTTGCGACTGCCATCGAGGCCGCGATGGGCGCGGCCCGAAACACAGAAAAAGGAACACGACAATGGCAACCATCGGCACTTTCACCTCCACCGAAAACGGCTTCACCGGCTCCATCCGCACTCTCGCCCTCAACGTCAAGGCACGCATCGCCCGGGTCGAGAACCCTTCCGATAAAGGCCCGCAGTTCCGCGTCTACGCCGGAAGCGTTGAACTCGGCGCAGCCTGGCAGAAGACCTCCGAACAGGGCCGCGACTACCTCTCGGTCAAACTCGATGATCCGAGCTTTCCGGCCCCGATCTACGCAACGCTCGCCGAGGTGGAAGGCGAGGAAGGCCTCCAGCTCATCTGGTCTCGCCCGAACCGGGACTGATTGACCTCACGAGGCTCCGCCAACGGCGGGGCCTTTTCCTCTTACGAACATCAAAGCCGGACCCGGCATCGAGCCAGGTCCGGCTTTTTTGGTGGCATACGGGGAGCGGGGAAGCTGCTCAGAACGAGCGATCGTACCAAGCGGGCATGCCGGCCCCAAGGATGAGCGGTTCCCCCAATTTACTTCACCTGCCCGACGGGCAGTCTCCGCAAATCGGCTCCCCCACTCCCCGGCTCTGCCGGTCGCTCACGCGATCCCTGACCCCGGCATCCCCTTCTCGGGTCGGCTGGTCATCTTTCACAAACATCATGGAGATGAAGATGACCTACGAACTCGAAATCCAGATCGAAGAACTGCGTGCCGAGCTGCGCAACGCTGTCGATGGCACCGAACGCCGTCAGATTCAGGCCGAACTGGCGACGGCCGAGGCGAAGTTTGCCGAGGAAGAGGCAGCCTTCGACGCCATGATGATCGCCGAGCCGCCGCACTAGGCGGCTTTGCGCCAACGAAGGAAGTCAGATCGCGTGTGTCAATTCACCGAATGCGGAAGTGTCAGCGTAAAGCGGGTCTCACTCTCATCGGAGGCAACATTCAACGCCCCGCTATGCGCTTTCGCGATTTCTGAAGCGATGAACAGGCCAAGCCCCAAACCTTGCAGGCTGCCACGAACTTCACCTCGCTGAAATGGACGGAACAGGCGTTCCTGCACCGCGTCCGGAATTTTGTTCCCAGCGTTGGCAACAGTCAGAGTGAGCCCCGCCTTATCGGTTGCGGCTACAATCCGGATAGGCTGATCTTCCGCCCCGTGCGTGACGGCATTGGCAATGAGGTTGGAAACGAGTTGCCCGAGGCGAGAGTGGTCACCGTTCAACGGCTCTTGCAGGTCGAAACGGGTTTCGATCCTCCGATCCGGCCAAGCCGATCTTATTTCATCGATCACCGTATTCAGCATGGGTTCCAATGACTGGACGTCTTTGACGAGGGTGATGCCGCCGCCGAGACGGCCCCGCGCGAAGTCCATGACGTTATCGATCAGCGCACTCATGCGCAAAACGCTTGCCGTCATCATTTGCAGAATGGACTTTGACTTCTCGTCATCAATCCGTCGGGCCAGGAGTTTCGTCCCGCCGCTGATGGCCGCCAGAGGGTTGCGCAGGTCGTGGCCCAAAACCGCGATGAATTGCTCGCGCAGTTCAGCGGTATTGCGCTCGTCCGACAACTCGGTTTGCGACTGGGCAAGTTCGTCCTGCGAGGAGGCTAGCTTCCATTGCGACGTGGCGAGATCGTTTTGTGATGTTGCAAGTCTCGCCTGACCATCCGCGATGGTTTGCTCGGATGCGATGATCTTGTTTCGCGCATCGATATGCACGGCGATCAATTCCGCAAACAGCTTGAACATACCGATGATTTCGGAGGTGTTGAGGCGCATCGGACGCGGATCGATGGCGCAGAGAGTTCCAAAGAATGTTCCGTCTCCGAGTATGATCGGCATCGAAATGTAGCTCTGAAATCCATAATGCGCGGGGGTATGGTGACCGCAATAGACGGCATCTTCCGACACGTGATCGATGATGACAGCCTCACGGCTGTCACGTATTTCGTTGCAGATCGTCGTCTCGATCTTCAACTCCCCGCCGGGCTTCAACCCGAAATCGATGTTGTCCAATACCTCGCAGGCGATCCATTTTTCCTGTGTCACACGGGCGACGGCCGCAAAGCCCATGCCGGTCACCTTACAAACGACATCAAGGATAGAAGGAACCGCCGGAATCTGGCGCACGACTTCAATGTCTTTTTCGAATTTCTGACTCATATCCAAACGCCGGAAGACCTCAACCTAACCTCTATTTAGCAGAGGATTTGTTCCCGCGCGACAAGGGACGACTTGGATAAAATAAGGGCATCAGGCAATGACCGTCGCGGGCCGAAAGGAAACTTCTACGCTTGACTGCAAGCACAAGTGTTGAGCTCGAAGGAAATGACGATCGCGCCTGCCGACATGGATAGCCTTGTAGAAGCCGAGCCACCTTTCTGAGGCCGCCGAAATCGACCATGATCAACTTGAGCGATCTGGTGCAGGCTTCCTGTCGATCTCATTTCATCGACATTGGGAATGATGCGGATCGAGCGGCTTGCCGCAACCTGACGCCGTCAGAATTTTCCCCGCCTTCGGCTCCTCGCGCAGCAAAATTCAGTCGCCTGCAGGTCCTCCGCTGCGCTTTGGCCGTCCCGGTGCAGCACTCCTTCCCGATCCGCATTTCATCCCCGCGACGAAACGCAATCGACAGGAGAAACCACATGCAACAGCTCGCCAAGTTCTTGACAGCAACCGGCCGCCGGCTTCGCTCCCTCGCCAAGGTGGTCTGCCACTTCTTCCGCAAGGGCAAGCTCGGCATGAAGATCGCGATCAAGATCCCGTTCTTCGTTGAGGTCGAACTCAACTTCGAAAGCGATTGGGAGCGACAGCGCTAACGCTCGTTCAGCCGACCCGGTCATACGGGTCGGCTTCGGATCAGCGATCGCACCAGGGTTCGCGCCGACCCGACCACGTCCGCGCCAAGCCTTCCGAGACAAGGACATCACCAAGGCTACGACCGTCCCGAACGAGGACACGCAGCTTGCGCCCATATCTATCGACGTTCCGTCCCGGCCACCCGTGGAGCTCGAACGGTCCTTCATTTAATAGTGCGACAAGGCGGGCGGTGGCACGGTTGCCGCGTTGTAGTTCTGCCGTGCACTTCGGCTCACTGATCTCCGGCGTGTCTATGTCGGCAACCCGGATTTTTTCCCCTCTCAACCAGAGTGTATCACCGTCGATAACGCATGTGGTTCGCGCAGCCTTTGCGCATATTCCTATCGCGCCTGTTAGCTTGATGTGCTCGGCGGCCTCACCGGGACTAGTTGTGCCCATAATTGCCGTGAAAACAACGAATCCGTAAGACGCGATCAGTCTCTGGTGGTTCGGGTTTTGGGGCCGGGACTTCTTGGCATTGTCGACCAACGTCATTCCTCGTGATTTTAGCATTGTTGTGGTCTTAGCGATCCAGCCGCTTGCCTCGCAATACTGTGGCATATCCCCGGCCTCGCTTTTGTCGAAGCAGTTCCAGGAAAAGCGATACGGCGTCGCCTTCTCGTTCGAAACTGTGAACCAGCGTCTGTCCCGTGGTTCCGATCCGTCCCCATCGTCGCGTCAGGCAAGCCTCGCCAAACAGGTTTGGTTCAATGGACAATGCGTAGAAACGGGCCATGTTTTTCCGGGCGTCGGTTCGCTCGATATAAAGCTGGTAGCGCTGGGTGATCATGGCGACATGATTGCGTGCCGAGGCTGCGACGTCCAACGACTGTTTTGAATCGGTCGCGCGTCATCGATTCATATTCGTGAACCATGCAACGACGCCACTGGGCGGTCCGCCTCTGGCGTACGGCTCTATTCGCGAAGCTCACGAAGCCGGCAAGCCGTCTTCGCCCATTCGGGTCACGATCCTCCCGCGGATGATACAGATGCGGGTCATAGGTCAGTAGCCAAGATAGCCGAGCACATCGCCGCCGTAATACTCTCCGTGTTGATCTGCTTGCGCAATCACCTCACCCGTCTCGGCATCAAGCAACGCCTTGTCTGTCATCCGGACCCCCGCGATGATTTTGTGCTTTGCGCATTCCTCGATTGCCTCCTCCGCGGTAACATTCGCCTCGCAGGCTTCCCAGTATCGCATCTCTGCCTCCGGTTCTTCACTCGTTGCGGTCGGCCGCTTGTTGCTCGGTATCAGCGACGTCCCTTGCTTTCTGGAACCGGTTCTCCCCGACGCTGCATTTCATGTCAGCACGACGAAACCAGATGGCCCTACCGCAGCGGAGTGGTGCGTTGCCGGCGGTGAAGACGATCTGTTCGTCTGCACGCATGCGCAGGACCTCGTGAGGCTGGATCAGCGGTCGTGACGCCAGCTGCTTGGATCGCGTGCGCGATGATCCCCGCGACTGAAAACTGCGACTGACCTGATCGATCTCGACTGTCGTTGTACCGCATCGCCGTGAAATGTAATCGGCGGTCTCAGGATCGTTGATCGCTGCAAACGAAATCCAGCTGGCGCTCTCAAACCATTTGCTCGACGCGTCCCGACCTCCATAAGTTTCCCGCAACTGGCCGATCGATTGATAGATCATCGTCAGGCTGATGCCATACTTACGGCCCGCGTCTCGCGCCGTCTCCAGGATCCGCATGTAACCGAGCCTAGCCACCTCATCGAGGAGGAAAAGCGCCCTGCCCTCCATCGCGCCGTCGCGGTTGTAGATTGCGTTCAGGAACGAGCCGATGATCACCCTTGCTAGACCCGAATGTGTCTCCAGCGTCTTCAGGTCGATATTGATGAAGACGTCGGTCTTACCGTCTGCCAGCGCGTCGGTCGTGAAGCTCGAACCCGAGACGAGGGCGCCGTAGTTGGCGTAGCTCAGCCAGTGGGTTTCCTTGATCGCGTTCGCATAAACGCCGGAGAAAGTTTCAGGCGTCATGTTGACGAAAGCGGCGACGTTTTCCTTCACGAAATCCGATTCCGAATTGTCGTAAATCTCCTGCAGCCGCGCACGCAATTTCGGCTCGGGTTCCGACAAGTTGGCCCGTACCTGCCGCAGCGTCTGGTCCCTTTCGGCCGTGTGCCCGGACAGGCAAACGTCGGCGATCATCGCTGTCAACAACTGCAGGCCGGAAGCGCGGAAGAAGTCGTCACGCACGCCGGTCGCGCGACCGCTATCGCTCATGATCCAGGAGGCGACCGCTGCGATATCCTCCTCCTTCGTTCCGCCGTGGCGGCCAATCCAGTCCAGGACATTAAAGCCCGACGTCGAGTTTTTCGGATCGAGCACGACGACCCGCCGACCCGCCTTGCGCCTATGCTCGCTCACCATCGGCGCCACCTCGTTCGAGGGGTCCAAGACAACCAGCGTCCCGCCCCATTTGAGGGCAGTCGGGACGGTGACAGAGGTCGTTTTGAAGCCACCGGAGCCGGCAAAAACGATCCCGTGCGAGGAGCCGAAGGATCCGTCAAAACACAACAGCGGTGACTTGCCTCCGTTGCCCCACGTCGTGGGATCGCCGGACCGAAACGCCAGAGCGGCGACGCTGTCCCGGTCGACGCGATACTTCTCGCCGATGATCATTCCGCCTGTCCCGGAAAACAGCTTCTCGGCCTCCGTCATTTTCATCCAGTCTGCCTCGCCATGCAATGCGCGCTTCCCACGCATCCGCTTCGGCTCGCTCCGGGCAAAGGCAGCGTTGCCCTTCACCGCGACCCTGAGCGCGAACGCGCCAGCGACGGCGGCCGCTCCACTTCCGACCACCGTCGAGGGATCGCTATAGGAGAGCAGAGTTCGCCCGGCCTCCAGCTGTCCGATGAAACCGGCGAGCCTCGTTGCTTCCCGTATGAACGCGATAGCCAGCACGCAAAGTGTGCCGCTGGCCACTCCCCATCCAGCCGCTTTGATGCTCCGCGACCCCTGTGCGGCGAACAGGAAGATGACGCCCGATGCGGCGGCGAGCACATAGGGCGCCGCCAGTCCGATCCGACCGAGCGTCAGCCCGGCTTGCTCCGATTTGCCAAATGCTGCCAGCCAGTTTTCGATACCAAGAAAGACAAGGCAGATCGTTACCATAAGCACGACCGGCATGATGACAAGCACGACTCTAGTGATCGTCATTGCCGAAGGCCTCCGCACCGATGGCCATCAGGCGATCCCGTTCCGCGCTGTCCGCTTTCACGCGCGACGCGCCATCCATCAGAAGACCGAGCAGTAGTGCCCGCTTCTCGAAGCGCAAACCGGCCTTGACGATCAGTCCGCCGAGCTCAATTTTCTCGCGGGTGTCCTTCTTGCGGGCTTCGGCGACACTGGTCCGGGTCATCCGATCAAGCCTCCTGAGATTGGCCCGCAGCCTGGCCAGCCCCGACTGCCGTCTTCGCGGCAATTGCGCCTGCTTTGCTGACGTTCCGAAACCGATTGGCAATTTCCTCGAAGGCAGATTGAAGCTCACTTGCCTCGACCTCGAAATCTCCAAGGCCCGCCTTCAATGCGATGCGCCCGATCCGCTCGGCATCTCGCGTCTCAGCCTGTTTCAGTTCCTCCTGAAGTCGAGCGAGTTCCTCGCGGATTTTTGCTGTAGGCTTCTTCATGACGGCGATCTCCTGTCTTCTTTGCGTGACGATGAGGTCCAACGGTCCCTCAATTTTCTCCCGCTCGAAAGGTGCAAATTTGCACCTCGCCAAAGCGCCAGCTTTTGGCGAATGATCCCGCCGTTTCGAAGAAGCGGATCCAAGGGCGCAATTATACGTCGCTGATGCGACGTGCTCGAAGAGCGGCCTGGCGGGGCCGCCGCAGTCTCCGAAACGATTGGAATCGTTTGCTAAAGGAACTCTACCTGTGGCCGTCCCGCATTTCTCAGTCAGCATTGTCGCCCGCGGCTCCGGCCGCAGCGCTGTGTTGTCTGCGGCGTACCGGCACTGCGCGAAAATGGATTTCGAGCGGGAAGCGAGGACAATTGACTACACCCGCAAGCAGGGGCTCCTTCACGAAGAGTTCGTGATCCCTGTCAACGCTCCGGACTGGTTGCGGGCGATGGTGGCGGACCTGTCCGTTTCTGGAGCGTCCGAGGCCTTTTGGAATAAGGTGGAGAGTTTCGAGAAGCGGTCAGATGCCCAGCTTGCAAAGGACGTTACCATCGCACTGCCGATCGAGCTCTCGGCAGAGCAGAATATTGCCCTGGTCAGGGATTTCGTGGAACGGCACATCACCGCTTTCGGCATGATCGCCGACTGGGTCTTTCATGACGCGCCGGGCAACCCGCATATCCATCTGATGACGACGTTGCGGCCGCTGACCGAAGATGGTTTCGGGGCCAAGAAGGTCGCTATCCTGGGATCAGATGGAAAGCCCCAGCGCAATGACGCTGGCAAGATCGTCTACGAGCTTTGGGCCGGCGGCGCCGACGACTTCAACGCGTTCCGCGACGGATGGTTTGCCTGTCAAAACCGACATCTCGCGCTGGCTGGCCTTGATATCAGGGTGGATGGGCGCTCTTTCGAAAAGCAGGGCATCGCGCTGGAGCCGACGATCCATATCGGGGTCGGCGCCACGGCGATCGAGCGGAAGGCGGATGAAGCTGGTGAGACAGCATCCAGCGCTGCGGTAAAGCTTGAACGGATCGAGCTCCAGGAAGAGCGCCGCGAGGAAAATGCGCGGCGGATCCAGCGTGATCCCGGCCTCGTCCTCGATCTCATCACGCGGGAAAAGAGCGTTTTCGACGAACGCGATATCGCCAAGGTTCTGCACCGCTATATCGACGATCCGACCCTGTTTCGAGATCTGATGGCGCGGGTCCTGCAGCACCCGGATGCACTGCGGTTGGATAGCGAGCGGATCTCGTTTTCCACGGGTGCCAGATCTCCGGCAAAATACACCACGCATGACCTCATTCGCATCGAAGCGGAGATGGCGAACCGCGCGCTTTGGCTCGGGCGGCAGCACATACACCGTGTTGCGAGCCGCGTTTTTACCCAGGCGTTCGAACGGCATGACCGGCTTTCGGACGAGCAGAAATCAGCGATCGAACATATCGCTGGTAAGACCAGGATTGCCGCCGTTGTCGGGCGCGCAGGAGCTGGCAAAACCACGATGATGAAGGCCGCTCGTGAGGTCTGGGAAGCGGCCGGCTATCGCGTTGTCGGCGCAGCCCTCGCCGGGAAAGCCGCCGAAGGTCTGGAGAAGGAAGCAGGGATCGCGTCACGCACTCTCTCGGCCTGGGAGCTGCGCTGGGATCAGGGTCGCGACCGTCTCGATGACAAGACGGTTCTGGTTCTTGATGAGGCCGGCATGGTCTCCTCTCGGCAGATGGCACGTTTCGTTGAGGAAGCCACAAGATCCGGTGCTAAACTGGTTCTCGTCGGTGATCCCGATCAGCTCCAACCGATCGAAGCGGGTGCGGCCTTCCGCGCTATTTCCGAGCGGATTGGCTATGCGGAACTGGAGACGATCTACCGTCAGCGCGAGCAGTGGATGCGCGACGCCTCCCTAGACCTCGCTCGCGGAAACGTCACGGCCGCGCTCGTCGCATACGAGAGCCAGGGTATGGTCCGGACGGGGTGGACACGAGACGATGCGATCTCGACTTTGATCGCCGAATGGGAACGCGAATACGATCTAACGAAGACGTCGCTGATCCTCGCCCATCGCCGTCGCGATGTCCGGATGCTGAACGAGTTGGCGCGCAGCAAGCTCGTTGAACGCGGTCTGGTCGAGGTTGGCCACGCCTTCAAGACGGAAGACGGGCTCCGGCAATTTTCGGTCGGCGACCAGATCGTCTTCCTGAAAAACGAGGGATCACTCGGTGTCAAGAATGGCATGCTGGCGCGTGTGATCGAAGCTCAGCCAGGCCGCATCGTTGCGGAGGTCGGCGATGGCGATGATCGTCGTCAGGTCGTGGTCGAGCAGCGCTTCTACGCCAATGTCGATCATGGCTATGCCACCACGGTTCACAAGAGCCAAGGTGCCACCGTTGATCGGGTAAAGGTTCTGGCATCGAGCACTCTGGATCGACATCTCACCTATGTCGCCATGACTCGCCATCGCGAGACGGCCGAGCTGTATGTCGGGCTGGAGGAGTTCGCCCAACGGCGCGGTGGCGTGCTGATTGCCCATGGTGAAGCACCCTACGAGCACAAGCCGGACAACCGGGCCAGTTACTTCGTCACGCTCGGCTTTGCCGATGGCGAGGAGCGCACCGTGTGGGGCGTCGATCTTGCCCGTGCGATGGCGGCGGCGGATGCAAGCATTGGAGATCGAATCGGCCTTCAGCACGATGGTTCCGAGCGCGTCACTCTGCCGGATGGCACCGAAGCCGATCGCAATACCTGGAAGGTCGTGGCCGTCGAGGAACTGGCAGTAGCGAGACTGCATGAACGGCTGTCGCGCGACGGATCGAAGGAGACGACACTCGACTATCAGAACGCGTCTTCTTATCCCGCTGCGCTGCGGTTTGCGGACGCGCGCGGGCTCCATCTGATGAATGTCGGGCGCACCCTACTGCGCGATCGGCTGCAGTGGACCGTCCGTCAGAAGGACAAACTGGCCAATCTCGTCTCGCGGCTGGCTGCCGCCGGGAGCCGGCTCGGACTTCGCTATAACGCCGCCGGCGAAGCACGCGCGCGCGAAGCATCTGAAACCCGAGACCAGACCAACTCTGTCATCCAGGAGGATAGGAAGCCCATGGTTGCCGGCATCACCTCATTTGCAAAATCCATCGAAAAATCGGTCGAGGACAAGGTTTCGGCTGATCCCGCGTTGAAGAGCCAGTGGCAGGAGGTCTCGGCCCGCTTCCACCTCGTCTATTCCGATCCGCAGGCGGCGTTCAACGCAGTGAATGTCGATGCCATGGTTGCCAATTCCGAGACCGCGAAGTCGACGCTCACGGCGATTTCCAGGCAGCCGGAAAGCTTTGGGCCGTTGAAAGGCAAGACGGGACTGTTCGCGGGCAAGGCAGATGCCCAGGCGCGTGAGACTGCAATTGTGAATGCCCCCGCGCTGGCGCGCGATCTGGATGGCTACCTGCAAAAGCGGGCCGAGGCTGAGCGGCGCTATGAGGCGGAAGAGCGGGCCGTTCGACTGAAGATGTCGATCAATGTTCCGGCGCTGTCCGATGCAGCCAGGCAGACCCTCGAAAAGGTCCGTGATGCCATCGACCGCAACGATCTTCCTTCAGGCTTGGAATACGCGCTCGCAGATAAAATGGTGAAGGCAGAGCTGGAAGGGTTTGCCAAGGCGGTGTCCGAGCGCTTCGGGGAAAGATCGTTCCTGCCGCTGGCCGCGAAAGAGGCGGACGGCAAGGTCTTCGCAAAGCTGTCGGCCGGCATGGCGCCGGCACAAAAAGCGGACCTTCAATCGGCCTGGAAGACAATGCGAACCGTGCAGCAGCTCTCAGCCCACGAGCGAACGGTGACTGCCCTGAAACAGACGGAGACGATGCGTCAGGCCAAAACCTCCGGGCTTTCTTTGAAATGAGTGCCGAAGTGCGAGACAGAAGGCGAGCTTTACGTCCGGGACAAGTCGTGGTCGTCATGTTGGGAGCGGCTGCGCTTGGCCTTGCCACGATGTTGTATGCTGGATTTGGCGCTGGCATCAGGGTCAATACCACGCCTAGCGAGCCGCTCGGGATCTGGCGCATCGAACCGCTCACTCGCGTCGTTGCCATCGGTGATCTCGTCTTTGCCTGCATGCCGGAAGGCACCGCACATGCGGAGGGTAAAGAAAGAGGATACCTGCGCTGGGGGCTTTGCCCGGGGGCAACAGGACCCTTGATCAAGCGCGTGGTGGCGGTCGGCGGGCAGACGGCAGAGGTGGCCGGTTCAGTCTCGATCAACGGTGTGCCACTTGCCAATTCACAAGTGAGCGAACGCGATGGCCAGGGACGCCCTCTTCAGCGCTATCGCGGAGGTGTCGTGCCATTCGGTGATGTGCTCCTACACTCTCCGTACCCCGGCTCGTGGGACAGCCGGTACTTCGGACCAATCCCGCAGACAGGTATTCTTGGATTGGCGCGTGAGGTGCTGACCCATGACCCCTGACCAGCGAAAGACTTCACTCCTCGTCGTTGCAGCGATTAGTTGCGGCTGGATTGGCTGGAGCGGATCAATTCTTCTTCTTCCTTTATCGGCAGCCTTTCCGTTTCTGTGGTCTCGTGCGGCCGGTCGAGCCTCCGCTGCGCTCATATCTGCAGGATATTTTCTGGCTGCATCACGAGGATTGCCGCAAGGCGTGGCGAACTTCTATCAATCCGATCTGTGGCCAGGACTTTTGCTGTGGCTCGTCGCGTCGAGCAGTTTTGTTCTTGTACATGCAGCCCTTTGGACCCGTCACGAAGGGCGTCGCCTCGGTATCCGGTCCGTCGCAGCGATGATCCTCATGGCCGTACCGCCATTTGGCATCCTTGGCTGGGCGCACCCCATCACTGCCGCGGGCGTTTTGTTTCCTGGGTTGGGTTGGGCAGGTCTCGCAGCAATGGCAACCGGCCTCACGGTCATGGTGACCCGATATTGGCCGGTTGCAGCCGTTGCCCTTGCGGGCTGCTGGCTCTGGTCCGCCGCGTTCTGGACACCACCAGAAATAGAGCGCGGCTGGCACGGCGTCGACCTCTATATGGGCAGCAAATTGGGCCGCGACGGCAGCTTGGCCCATCACCGTGACCTCGTTGCAACGGTCAGGCAGATCGAGCAAGCGAAAGGAGATGTGGTTGTTCTTCCCGAAAGTGCGCTTGGACTTTGGACACCTACGTTGGAAAGTCGCTGGCAAAGGGAACTTCAATCCGGTCGACATGCGGTTATCGCCGGTGCAACGGTCGTCACCGAAGCGGGCTACGACAATGTGCTCGTGCACATCTCTGGCTCAAGCGCCGAGGTGGTCTATCGCGAGCGAATGCCCGTCCCGGGTTCCATGTGGCAACCGTGGCGCCGGCTCGTCGGAGAAAGTGGGGGTGCTCAAGCGCACTTCTTCGACAACCCCGTGGCCGCCATTGGCGGGAAAAAGGTCGCGCCGCTCATTTGCTATGAGCAGTTAATCGTCTGGCCAATCCTGCAGTCCATGCTCCATGAGCCGGAGTTGATCCTCGCCGTCGGGAACGGCTGGTGGACGACGGGGACGAAAATCGTTGCAATTCAGCGGATGAGCGTCGAGGCCTGGGCTCGCCTCTTCGACAAACCATTCGTGATGTCCTTCAACACGTGACAAGGAGAAAGAAATGGATGCTGCCCTGACGGACAATTGCTTCGATGCGGCGCTACCACCTGCCATAGTCGAGCAGTTCATTGCATCTGCCGGCTCTGATGATCCCTTGGCCATCACGATCAGACAAGGGGGGCGCCTGGTCCTGATCCCGAAGCAGAGGACGCCAGATGAGGCGCTGAGCACAATCAAGGACTATGTCGGTCGCGCAGTGGTGAGGGTCGGTGTGACGCAGCTTCCCGCCGGAATAGGAATTGCTGACGCCTCTGATCTTCAACCGGATATTTTCGACCGCTGTGAGAACTTGCGCACCGGGACCGCCCTGTTTGCGAAGGTGGCGCGCATCGTCACCAAATGGTATGGCAGCCCCACCAACAACCAGCTTCTTCCGCAGATGCTGGATGACACAATTTATGCCTGGAAAACAGGAGACTTCGAAGGACAGAATGTCTTCAAAGCCGAAGATCCGGGCGGACCAACTTTCTTCGGGAAAGGGTCTGGGGAGCATCAGCAAGCGGTGCCCGCCAGTGAGCCGGAACATCACGAAGAGGAGAACACAGCGGCTGAACCGATGAACGCTTCCGACGCCGGTATCCGAATCGATCTATCCCGGATTGGTGGACAGAAATGATGTCGGTTTCTCTGATGAGGACGATGTCATGCAGTCAAGGCGCCAGCGCTTGCGTCGACAGCGCAGTTCCACTGTCTCGAGGAAGGAAGAAGCCCTTGATGCAAGCATCTGTCCTGACGGCGATCTGCGTATGCGTCCTCTCACGAAAGCGGGCACCGTCGTAAATTTCGTCACCTTCCGGGAATAGTCCGCGAACGGTGTCGAATTCGGGCGCGCCGGTTTCCTTCACCAGGGTATGCACGTAGTTGATGACGGCGCAATCAAGTCTGCGAACGAGTTTGTCGGCATTCCTGTCACCTTTTGCGTCGAGGTTGACAGGCATTTTTTCCCCGATTGCGTCGAACTGGCCTTTCAGCATGCGATAGCTGGTCTGGACAAGAGGAACGTACTTGCGCGTGATAAGGTCGAGGCAGTTTCCCAGATCGATGATTGCGCCCAAAACGAACGGCTCACTGTATGCGCCGCTGGCCGCCTTCTGGCTTGCCCATTCAAATGCTCTTTGCGGGTCATTTTCCCAGAAATAAATACCCGAGCCGAGCCAGTCGTAGGCCTTCTCACTTGGAAGGAGTGCCGACGTACCCGTCAAGGCTGCCATACCGACGGCCTTGTCGCAGCCGTGGTAACCCAGAACATATGCAGGATAATTTGAACTCAAGCTGCAGCAGCTTCCTCGGCATCCTCATCGTCGGAATACTCCGGTGCGAGTTTGCCTTCTACCGACAGGATCCCGGCATCGACGAGATGACGACGAGCATCCTCTGGAGATTTAGCGGCGTCTTCCGTCCGCTTCTCCATCAGCGCAATCAGCGCCTCCAATTGGATATCAGTCATAACATCGACTCCTCGGGCAATTCTACAGTTACGTTATTTACACGAAATCCGCCTTGGGATCAAATCTCCTGCACGCCCTGTCCCAGCAATCCAGCTGCAGAACCTCATTGCGTGGAGAAGTTGTTATGTAGTGTCTATTGCCTCAACCAGTTGGAAAAATAGGACGTTAGCGGTTTGCAATTCAACTCATTGAAGGTACAAAGTGTTCAATAGTTCGGATTTTATGGCTAAAATGCAATCTAGGATGCCCCACTATCACGCGGATCACTGTTGGATCGCGCTGTAACTCAGAGTGCCTCCAGGAGAGAGGGGTACGGTTGGTGGCGCCTTGAAGCGGTGAGGTATGATTGATGGCCCAGTGGGTTGAGAGACTTTTGGACATTAATGCAATCGCGCGCGATCAGACGACCCTGAAATCGGCACTTGCAGAACTGGCAGGCAGGTTCGATTTTTCCGGATACGCCTTCGTGAACCTTCGCCCCGGTCAGGCCTATGGCGTCTCGAGCTATCATCCAGAGTGGCAGACGCGATATCGCGACAACGGGTTCCAACTTTTCGATCCAGTCATGACGCAGGCACGACGCCTGATGCGCGCATTTTCGTGGTCGGGCAGCGCAGAACGGGGCTCCTTGTCCGCCAAGGAAAAGGCCTTCTTTTCCGACGCGTCCGATTATGACATCCGATCCGGCGTCTCTATCCCCATCGCCACACCGAACGGTGCAATCTCAATGCTGACTTTTGCTTCCTCCAAGCCGAAGCTGATCCTGGATCGAGACATCGATGCGATTGCGGCCGCTTCGGCCGTAGGGCAGCTGCATGCCCATATCGAGCATTTGCGGATCAAGCCGACGATCGAGGAGCAGGTCTATCTGACACCGAAGGAGGCCACCTACGTTCGATGGATCGAGCTCGGCAAAACCGTCGATGAAACGGCCGACCTCGAACAGGTAAAGTACAGCACCGTGCGCATTACCTTGGACGGGGTTAAGGAGCGTTACAACCTGACCAATAATACGCAGCTGGTAGGACTGGCTGTACGGCGTGGGCTGATCTAATTTGCGTTGATCAAAGCTTCGGGGTCCGGCCCAGAATCTTCAAGAGCGTCGTCAGTGCAGACATCTGGGCATGCATTTCGATGGTCGCCTGAAGGTAGGCTACATGTGTAGTGCTGCCGGACCCAGCCCCGGATCGCTCTTCGGCCGAAAGGGTTTCGAACAGAGCTTCTGCTTTCTGCACGAGTTCACGGTGAGTCATTATCGCCTGCACCGTCAGAACCTCGACAATCGGTTCCGGCACGTCCGCAAGCAGGCCGATCAAAGGCCTGAGTTCTACATCAATCTGAGTGCCATTCGCCTCATCGGCCATGGCCACGTCCTCCCAAAACAAAAGCGCGGTTCGCCCCCGCATTGCTTCCTGACCCCTGGCGATCGGGGAGTTTGTAACCGAGAACACTCAGCCCATGGACCTTTAGTTCGGTGGAACCTGGACATACGTCCACGGCTCCCCGACCATAGATCGAGGAATTCGGCGCTCTAACGGCGAGCACCAAACCGGTGTTCTTCGGGTTACAAAGCCCGGAGGCAGCGCGTACTGCCTCACCGCCGCTTATAGCGGGTGGCAGACGAGTCTTCCACTGCAGTTTTGCACATTGTCTCCTTTCGCCCCCGATGCGAGTTCTGGGTCTTTCACTCAAGGAGCGGAGATAAACTTATGGCAACTATGGGCGCGGGTTCGGCGATCGACGATTTGCTGAAGGGTATCCTCTCCCGAACCGACGAGGGTTTCTGGATGATGCCGGGTACCGACGGCACCACGACCTATTTTGCCCGGTCCGCGGACCCAGCGTATCCGCCCCTGGGACAGGCGCACGCCTCAATCGATGGGGAAGAAGCAAGGTTGCTGCCCGTTCCGGACGTCTTCGTCATCCCCAGGACGAAACACCTGTTACTGCATCGCCGAGACTACGAAGCTCTTGCTCGCCTTCTTGCAGGTGATGGCATCAAGCCAGTTATGGCCAATTGACGGGGGTTAGTCCGCGTAGATGCCAGGAAAGATCACGTCCTGGTCGACCATCACGTTAAAACGATACCCGGGTCTGATCTTGATGGTTGGTTGAACATTCAGGTTTTTGGAAATCGTTTGTTCCGCCACCCGTCCAAACGTTTCGGCGAAATTCCTGCGCGCGGCGTCGGAAGCCGTGTCCTGGGTGGCAAGGGTAGAACTCTCCGGCAAGGACATGTCGATACCGGTTCCAATCAAGGCGACGAGCGCCGCCGAGCCGAATGTCCGCAGATAGTGATTGTCGACTTTGTCATGGAAGCCGCCGTAGCCCTCGGCATCCGTGCCAGCCATCCCTCCGATCTGAAGTGTTGAACCATTCGGGAAAATAATGTCAGTCCAGACCACAAGCGCGCGGCTCTGGCCAAAAGATACCTTGCTATCGTAGCGACCGAACAGCTTCGTTCCCTGGGGAGCCAGCAGATAGTGACCCGTGGCGCTATCGTAGACGTTCTGGCTGACCTGCGCGGTGATCCGGCCGGGGAGATCGGAATTGATGCCGGTGATCAGCGTTGCCGGGATCACCGATCCCCGCTTGAGCTCGTAGCGGGATTGCTGTGGCACGACCCGGTTGGGTAAATAGCCGAGGTCCTTGATATCGGAATTGAAGAAGTCCTCCTTGGATGCCTGGTTGTTTTGATCGCCGACCTGGCCACCGGCAGCCGCTTGCAGTGCCGCCGCGTACAGATCGGATGCTCCACCGATCGGCTGCGCTCTTCGTGACATGCCAGCCGATCCCGATCCGGTGTTGTCGACCTCGGATATGTCGATTGTCAGCGGTGAATCGAGGGCTGCTGCTTTTGCTTGCAGGCTCGCCATGCGCTGCCGCTGTTGTTCGCGTGCGATCTGTTCACGCTGTTCCCGCAACATGCGTGCATTCCACTCCTCGTCGGATTCCATCTGAGTGCGTGCTGGTTGCCGCGGCTCGGTCCGTGGCTCTGCTGAAACTGGTTGCGCGGTTTCCTGAATGGGTTGGATCGGGGTAGGCTGAAATCTTGGCGGATCGTCTCGATCGCCAATAATGCCATCCGCCACGCCCCGCTTCATCTGTTCGGCAAAACTGGATGCAGGCGCGTTGCCGCCCCCTTCCTGGGGCATCTGTTGGCCGAAGCGAAGCCCTCGAGAGGATAGGCCGTAGACCAGAACGGCGAGGAAAAGAACGGTGATACCTATCCCCACAAACAAAGGGACGCGGTTCAATCGCTTCATACCCTTGTCGTTGGCGGAAAGATTGGGGTTACCGAGTTGGAGCGATTGAACCATGAGCCATCTCCGCCGTCAGTTGCGTTTCATAAGGGAAAGCGGGCTAGCGGGAGCAGCCATGCCATTGGAGACGGTATACGCGCGGCCCAGTTCGAGTTGATCGGTAGACAGTCGCGCAAGCACCTGCCCGTCCGAGGATGCAAGAGAGTAGGCCAGCTCCATGGGCTTTGTTGCATTCGCGGTCCCTGCTGATTTGTCGTCCGTCACTACCGTGTAGCCCCAGCCCTTTAATGCGGCCTCGAGAGCGACCGCAAAGTCAGAGCTGTCCCTGTGCAATCTGATCGGCGTCGCGGTCGATCCCGCCTGCTCGGCGAAGCGACCCGCCAGATCGCCTGCAATGGCACTTGCGGCCGGGCCGCTCAGATCTGTTGGAGCAGCGCTGGTAGTGAGCCCATCGGTGGGCGTTTGGCAACCTGTGAGGCAGATAAGGACGACAGCTGGGAAAAAATGGCGCATCCGCATTGGTCACCCTCCCCTTCTGATCGTGACTTTTTGCTGTCTCCAGCCGACTCCGGAGATCAGGATTGCCCTGTCGATGTTGTAGTCGACGATCATCATGTCGTTCTTCATGCGGTAGTTCACAATCCGGTTCTTACCGCCAGAGACGACGAAGAGAACAGGCGCGTCCTGCCCGGAAATTACTCTCGGAAACTGGATGTAAGTCTTCTGCCCATCGGAGTAGACCCGTTTTGGACGCCACGGAGCATTCCCGCTGAGTGAATATGAGAACGCAAGCTGCTCGGGGGGAACGCCACCGCCCGGACCGCTCATGGATTGGATCCGGGCATTGATGTCGGATAGCTTCGTTGCCGCATCTTCCGGATATTCGAAGCCAACGCGCGCCATATACTGACTCGGATGGGACTTGAGCTGGATGTGGTAGGTACGACGAGAGGTGGTAACGACCATAGACGTTACGAGACCCGGTTCCGACGGCTTGACGATCAGATGGATCGCCTGTCCACCCGCGGCGCCTGAGGTCGCCGGCTCAACCTTCCAGCGAACCGTATCTCCGACCAGGACGTCTCGCACGATCTCGCCTCCCTGCAGTTCGATGTCGCAGACTTGCAGGGGGGAGCAGACCACGGATGGCTGGGTCTCGCCGAACAGGAAGATGACCTTTCCGTCCGGCCCGCGTGTGACAAGGCCCGATTGACCACGCCACTTTCCGGACAAAGCCGTGCCTTTGACCTCATTCCCGTTCAGGCTTTGCGCTGTGACCGGAGATGCCGCCGCGATTGCCGTTGCAGCAGCGAGAAGGTATCCTGCGGCCACTTTGCTATTGATCGTCCCCATAGCAGTCCCTGCCCTTACAGTTGCGCGGTCCAGTCGAAATCGGTGACATAGACACCGATCGGATTGAGCCGGATTGTTGCTTCGTCTTGTGGTGAAGTGATCGCGACGGTTGCGATACCGCGGAACCGGCGCGTTGCCGTTTCCTTCCCCTTGCGGTCGCGCTCATATTCGGTCCAGTCGATCTGGTAGGTTTGGTTGGAGAGCGCCACGATATTGTTCACTTCAATAGCCACGGTCGCGTTCACGGCCTTCTCGAACGGGGAATTGCCACGGAACCAAGCATTGACCTTCTGGGTCGACGGATCGGAGGTTCTCAGCAGTGCGTAAGTCCGGTCGATGTACTGCTTCTGCACAACCGCATCTGGTGTGATCGAACGGAAGCTTGAGATAAAATTGCCGAGAGTGGCGCGAACGACGCGCGTATCGGCGTATTCGATCTGCTGGGGAAAGCCGCCGGAGACTGTATTGCCGAGCTTATCAACCTCCACGATGTAAGGCACCAGCTTGACCTGCGTGCTGAGGTAAAGCGCATAGGTGAAGCCGATCACAGCCATCAATAATGCTAGAATGCCCACGGTCCTCCATGCGCGCGCCGCCTGGACATAGGATCCATATCGTTCCGTCCATTCCTGCCGCGCGGCAAGGTAAGGGGTGTCGGGCGGCTGGTTCGCTGCCATCGCTTGTTGCCTTCCTGTTGACTACTTGTCGTTTCGTTCGGGCGGCGGCTTGGGGCCGCTTTGCCCGGTGCGGCTCTGATCGAGCTTCGCGTTGGCGAGCCCCATGATCGATCCGGCATAAGCGCCAGGCGAACCGATCGCCTTTTCCTTGGCTGCCGACCCGGCAGCCTTCCCCGCCGACCCAATCCCGGCGCCCATCCCACGTAGTGCGGCTCCCGCTACAGAGGATCCTGCAGCGCGTGCCGAATGAGCCGCCGCAGCGCCAGCTCCGACTGCGCCCGCGGCCAGAGATGCTGTGCCAAGCGCAAAAGAAGCAGCCTGCCCACCGTGACGGATGGTTTCCATGCCGCCCGTGACTGACGCGCCTTGGACCACCCCCTGGATAATATTCGGGACATACATTGCGACAATAAATACGACGACCGCGATGCCAGCGATCGCAAGAGCCGTCTGGAACTGGTCGCCAACATCAGGCCGGTTCGCGAGGCCAATCAGGACCTCGGACCCGATCCGCGAAATCATGACCAGTGCCATTAATTTCATGCCGACCGAGAACGCGTAGATAAGGTAGCGGACGGCAAAGTCTTTAGTGAAAGACGACCCGCCCAAGCCAAGCATGATCATGCCTGCGAGCAGGCCGAGATACATTTCGACCATCACAGACACGAAGATCGCGGCAACCAGTGAAAACGCGATGACTGTAACGACCATCGCAAACGCCGCCGAGATGGCGAGCGCATTATCCTCGAACAGGCCGAATTGCACCTTTTCCGACATCTTGGTCGCAACAGCCAAGCCTGCGTTGAAAACATCGGCTGGTGACGCCGTGCCTCCATCTGCACCGATCTGGAACAAACTGTCGACGACGGCCTTGGCGAAGGTCGGCCCTTGCGTGAGGACGAACGCGAAAAAACCGACGAACATGATGCGTCGGACCAGTTCGGCAAACCAGCTGTCGAGCGAGGCAGCCTGAAGCGCCAACCAAACAGCAGCTATCCCGATCTCGATCCCGGCGAGGATCCAGAACAGGGATCTGGCCGCATCCATGACCGTGGTCTCCCACCCTTTCGCTGCAGTGGTGATCTCGTTCTGGAGGGCGGTAAGCACCGAACCCTCCTGCGCTATTGCGGGCTGGAACGATATGACGATGAATACGACGAGCATCGCCATGCCCCTGATCTTCTGAAATTCAGAGGTCATGCGGTCACCATTCGATTTTCATCTTTTCTCCGCCCGACGTCGGATACTCCTTCGTGGAACCGAAGAACTTTTCGTGCCGCTCTTTTGCCTCCTGTCTCTCTGAGATCAGGAACCAAGTTCCCGTTGCTCCCAGAGAGATGACTGCGGCGAGGATGGCCAAGATCAGTTTCGTTCTCACCATTCCACCTTCATCTTTTCACCGCCGGATGTTGATGGCGCAGTTGATTTGAAGAATTCCTCACGGCGCGCCTGGGCAAGGTCCTTGTCCGTTTGCTCAGTCTGAAGCCATGTCCCCATCATTGTCATTTGCTGGGAAACCAAGCCGCGCAGCTTCTGCATCTGGGACACCTGCTGGGCTGCGATCTGGTGTCCGACTTGGAGGGCCTTCATCTGGCCGTCGGCCGACTCCGACATGGATCGCAGCGAACTCATCGTTCCCTCCTCCGTGTCGAACTGATCCGCTGTCAGGCTTGCCGCCTTCAGCGTGCTGCCGATCGTGTCCCGGTTCGTGTCCGACCAGGACTGGTAGGTGCTCGAGAAGGATTCAGCATTAGGCAGATTGGTTTTCAGGTCCGCATAGCTCTTGAACCGCTGCTGAAGGACGTCGTCGGCATTGCCCATTGAGAATGAGATGCTTTGTCCCTGGTCGACAATGCTACGAAGGCTGTTGAGATCGCTCTCAACCTGCCCCCAAATGTGGTTCGGGAGCTGGGCGGTGTTCTGCAGCATGTTCCTGTAGATATTCAGCTGATTTTGGATTTGCTCGGCAAGCTGCGTGATTTGGGTAATCTGATTTTCGATCTGCGTGCCCGACTGACCGACCAGAGAGACGAGCTCGGCGTTGTTGAGGAGCTGCGTCCACTCCTTTGCTCCCCCGGCAGCCGCGCCAGCATACGACATCGTCGGGGTAGTGATCACGCCGATAGCAAGGGCGACAGAAGCGGCCGCCCATACCGCGCTAGATGAGTGCTTTGCACTACACATCGTGATTAATCCCCCTTTCGATGAGCCACTGCCTGGGCCATTCTTTGCCATGGATGGATTGGAGCGCCCGAATGCGCGCAAGGTCGGATTTCCCGGAGGCGCCGACGAAGGATAGCGTGACCGGACCGAGCGCCATGTCGAAGAGGCGCCGTCCATCCGGCGACGTCACATAATATTCCCGCTTCGGGATGGCGGTGGCCACAATCTCGATCTGACGTTCGTTGAAGCCGATACGTTCATAGAATTCTCGGGTGCCGGTCTCGCGGGCCGCACCATTGGGCAGGCAGATCTTCGTCGGGCAGGATTCCTTCAGGACATCTATGATACCCGAGCGTTCCGCATCCGAGATGGATTGCGTAGCGAGGATGACTGCGCAGTTCGCCTTGCGCAACACTTTCAGCCATTCCCTGATTTTGTTGCGGAACACCGGATGACCAAGCATCAGCCAGGCTTCGTCGAGAATGATCAAACTCGGCCGTCCGTCGAGGCGTTTTTCAATTCGGCGAAACAAATAGGTCAGGACCGGCACGAGATTGCGCTCACCCATGTTCATGAGTTGCTCGATCTCGAAACACTGAAAGCGGCCAAGCGTTAGACCATCGGCTTCGGCATCGAGGAGCTGCCCCATCGGGCCATCGACGGTGTAATGATGAAGCGCATCCTTGATTTCGCGCAGCTGGACGCCACTGACGAAGTCTGACAGCGAGCGGCCGGGTGCCGATGCCATCAGGCCGATCTGTCTGGAGATGGCATTTCGATGTTCGGGCGCGACCGTCACACCCTGAAGAGAGATGAGCGTCTCAATCCATTCGGATGCCCACGCGCGGTCGCCTTCTGTCAAAAGTTCCGACAGAGGGCAGAAAGCAAGATGTGCCCCCTCCCCTGCATCACCGCCAATCTCATAATGATCGCCACCGGAAGCAAGAGTAAGAGGCAGCATCGAGTTTCCCTTATCGAAGGCGAAAATCTGAGCTTCCCCGTAACGGCAGAACTGAGCCGCGATTAACGCCAATAGCGTCGATTTGCCCGAGCCGGTCGGCCCGAAGATCAGGGTATGGCCGACGTCGTCGACATGGAGGTTCAGTCGAAACGGTGTTGAGCCCGATGCCACTTGCATCAGCGGTGGGGCGTCAGGTGGATAGAATGGGCAGGTAACGGTGGGGCTCCCTGACCAGACAGAATTGAGCGGCACGAGATCGGCAAGGTTCCGCGTGTTGATCAAGGGCTCTCGTATATTGCAGTACCAGTTTCCGGGCAGGCTGCCGAGAAAAGCATCCGTCGCATTGAGTGTCTCGATGCGAGCGCCGAAGCCTTCGGCCTGAATCAACCGGCGAACGGCTTCGGCTTTTTCCTGGAGAACCTCGCGGCTTTCGTCGAACAGAACAATAACGGGTGTGTAATAGCCATAAGCGACAAGCTGCGAGGACGCTTCAGCAATTGCATCCTCCGTTTCGGCGACCATGGACATGGCATCCTGGTCTATCGATCGGGACTGCGTCTGGAAAAGCTGGTCAAAAAACGGCCGAACCTTCTGCTGCCATTTCTTGCGTGTACGCTCGAGGCGCTGCTTGGCTTCTTCAGCATCGAGGAAGATAAAGCGCGAGGACCAGCGGTAGGTGAGCGGCATGAGATTAAGGCTGTTCAGTATCCCCGGCCAGCTCTCGGCCGGTAGGCCGTCAATGGCGATCACGCCGAGAAAGCGATTTTCGACCCGAGGTGTCAGGCCGTGTTCAAGTTCGGCGGTTGTGAGCCAGTCGAGATACATGGGAATTTCCGGCAAACGAACGGGGTGGTTCTCGCCAGTGATGGCAAATCGAATGAACTGGAAAAGCTCGTCATAACGCGCGATCCGTTCTCCGCCGCGCTCTCTCACTTCGCGGGTTTGCATGCGCTGCACCGACACCACGTTGCCGAGGTATTGCTCGATCTCCCGGATCGACTGCCGGAACGTATCAAGGACGGTGTCGGCATAGCTCGCCGTTCGGCTTTCACTATCTGCATAGATATAGCGGGTCAGGCCGCTCCGCCGCCGTTCCGGTGGCCGGTAGGTTAGGATCAGCGCTTGTCGGCTCTCGAAATGCCCCTGCTCCCTCTCGAAATGCCGACGCCTTTCGTCATCGATCAAAGCGGTGACTGTGTCGGGGAAGTGGCTTCGCTCGGCTGACGGGTATTCGGTCGTCGGAACGCGAACGGCCTCCACCTGGATCATCCAGCCGGATCCCAGCCGCGAAAGAATGGCGTTGATTTGCCGGGACAGCTCGTTGCGCTCGAAGTCGGTCGCGCTCTCGGAATCAGGACCCGCGAAGTACCATCCGGACATCAGGCTGCCGTCCTTTAGAAGCAGGATGCCGTTATCGACCAGCCCGGCATAAGGGACGAGATCGGCGAAGGACGGGCCAGTTGATCGAAACGTGCGCAGTGCCACCATGTTGCGACCCTCAGAAGCTTCGCCAAGGAGACGATGTCGGCAGGTAATGCGCCCGATAGCGCATGTGCCGCACATAGACCTGCCGCATGAGTGGATCGGCTTTCGCCATCATTCGGAGCGCTGCGACAACGACGATCCAGATCGCCATTCCGAATAAAGCTGAGTAGAGGGTCAGCACCACAAAAATGAGGATGACCGATGCAAGCCCGGTCAGTAGAACCAGTTCTCGATCCGCTCCCATAAGGAGGTTTGGGCGTGACAGCGCGCGATGGATACGGTTTCGCTGGAGTGTGGTGCCGGCCTCAGCCATTGGCCTCCTCCCCGCTCTCCAGGTTTCTCGCCGGTGGCAGCTCCATCTTTCCGGCGACCGTGGGAATGCCAATCGACGCGCCAGTTGCGCCGAACAAACCAACGATCGTGGTGGCACCGAGAAGAATTCCCGCAACGAGCACCACATACACGAGGCGTCGCGCGAAATCGTTGAGCTCGCCACCGAAGATCAACATGCCACCGGCTATAGCGACGGCGGCCAGTGCGATGTACCCTGCTACTGGCCCGGTAATTGATTCCTGGATTTGCTCAAGCGGCCCCTCCCAGGGCAAGCTGCCTCCGGAACTGGCAAACACCGGCGCGGCCAGCGAGATGCCGATAAAGGCAGTTAGAATTCCCAGGCGAAGCAGACGTTTATGCGGCATGGCTGTCCTCATCGATTTGCGGATAATGTTCGGTTTGGTAGCGAGAACCGTTGAAGCCCTCGACATGGAGGACCTCTCTCACCCGCCTCCCCCGCCCCGAACGTTCGATCGAGATCACCAGGTCAACAGCTTCTCCAATCACGGCCTGCATCGGCTGCTGGCTTGCTTCAGCGGTCAGTTGTTCCAGGCGGCGAAGGGCAGACATAGCCGTGTTGGAATGGATGGTTGTTACGCCGCCCGGGTGGCCGGTATTCCAGGCCTTCAGCAGGGTCAAAGCTGCACCGTCGCGCACTTCGCCGACAATGATCCGGTCAGGACGGAGGCGCATAGTGCTTTTGAGAAGCCGAGCCATATCGATGGTATCGCTCGTATGGAGGCTGACAGCATTCTCTGCTGCGCATTGGATCTCGGAAGTGTCCTCGAGGATCACCATTCGATCCTCCGGTGCTGTCTTGACGACCTCGGCTATCACAGCGTTTGCGAGGGTCGTCTTCCCGGATCCCGTGCCACCGGCAATCACGATGTTGAGCCGGTTATTGATGGCGCTTCGGATGATCGACGCTTGTGCTTCAGTCATGACTTTGGTCACGACATAGTCTTCAAGCGGGATGAGTTGGGACGCGCGCCGGCGTATCGTGAACGTTGGCGAATTGACGACCGGTGGAAGAAGGCCCTCGAATCGATGTCCGCCAATCGGGAGCTCGCCCGAGATTATCGGGCGTTCGCCATCGGCCTCCGATTGTAGCGCGTGGGCAACGGAGCCTATGACGGTCTCCGCCGCCGTCGCCTGCATTTCCCCTGCCGGTGCGACACCGTGCCCGAGCCGCTCGATGAACAGCTTGCCGTCCGGATTGAGCATGATTTCGACCACCGTCGGGTCGTCTAGGGCGACGCATAAGCGCTCACCAAGCGCATCCTGCAGTTTGCGGACTAGGCGGGAGTGCGATTGAAGCATGGTTGACATCGTCCCCTCGTTTGAGTGTCTGGGAGGAGACAGACCGCGAGCGCGCCGCGATGTCGAGGTGCAAATTTGCACCTCGCGAGCCACGAGTGATTCCTTCAAAATTCCGTTGATTCGTTTGTACGGTGATCTGCCGTGACTGCCTGTTCCGCCATTGAGTCACAGAAAAGATTGAAGACGTTCAGCTTCGCAAGTGAAGTTAAGCCGCTGGAATCTATCAATGAGTCACAGATTGCTGCGAAAGGTACGCGTGGAGTTAAGACTTTGTTAACCTTAAAGTTCTTGCAATGCGTGCCTAAATAGGTTGTCGTATAGACGGCAAAAAGGTGTGTTTACGAAATTTACCGTGTGTACGAGAGGACGATGTGGAGAATCCCGCCCAGCTTCAGAAGGCTATCCATAAACTGATAGCGGCGCACGCACGAGATCTTTCTGGTGCGCTGCACGAACATCGTGTGAAACTTTATCCCCCGGAGGCTCGCAAGACGCTGCGTTCTTTCTCATCGACCGAGGCTGCGGAACTGATCGGCGTCAACGACGGATACTTGCGCCATTTGTCGATCGATGGCAAAGGTCCTCAGCCCGAAATTGGTAAAAACAACCGCCGATCCTATTCTGTCGAAACCATCCAGGCACTCCGTGAGTATTTGGACGAGAACGGCAAAAGTGATCGCCGCTATTCGCCGCGCCGCTCTGGTCGTGAGCATCTTCAAGTCATTACAGCAGTGAATTTCAAGGGCGGCTCGGGCAAGACCACGACAGCCGCACACCTTGCTCAGTATCTCGCCCTTCATGGATATAGAGTACTTGCGATCGACCTCGACCCGCAGGCAAGTATGTCGGCGCTCCATGGTTTCCAGCCCGAGTTCGATGTGAACGACAACGAGACCCTCTATGGTGCGGTGCGCTATGATAGCGAGCGTCGACCGCTGAAAGACGTGATCAAAAAGACGTATTTCACAAATCTCGACCTAGTCCCCGGCAATCTCGAACTCATGGAGTTTGAGCATGATACTGCAAAAGTCCTCGGCTCGAACGATCGGAAGAATATCTTCTTCACCCGTATGGACGAGGCGATATCTTCCGTAGCGGACGACTACGATGTTGTAGTGGTTGACTGCCCTCCGCAGCTTGGCTTTCTCACTATTTCGGCGCTCTGTGCAGCTACGGCCGTGCTCGTAACCGTGCATCCACAGATGCTTGATGTCATGTCCATGTGCCAGTTCCTGCTGATGACCTCCGAGCTTTTGAGCGTCGTCGCTGACGCTGGTGGCAGCATGAATTATGACTGGATGCGCTACCTTGTGACTCGTTACGAACCCGGTGATGGCCCGCAAAATCAGATGGTTTCTTTCATGCGAACCATGTTTGGCGATCACGTCCTCAACCACCCGATGCTGAAGAGCACGGCGATCTCTGACGCGGGCATCACCAAACAGACGCTCTACGAAGTCAGCCGGGATCAGTTCACCAGAGCAACCTACGACCGTGCGATGGAGTCGCTCGATAATGTGAACAAGGAAATTGAGCAGCTTATCAATACATCTTGGGGTCGCAAAGCATGACCTCCTGGCGCTGCAACACAACCCATTTGACAAGAGAGTTGCCAGCCGGAAACTTTCTTGAAATTAGCCGTGAAAATCTTGCCCGAGAGGCGGATTTCGCGCTCATAACAGGAGCGAGAAATGGCTAGAAAGCACCTACTTTCTGATCTCAAAATATCAAAGGCTTCAGAGGAAGAGGCAACGGGGAACATCTCGCAAGACGCGATGCCGCCTCAATACGCGCCGCGAGGTGCCATTGGGGCAGTGTCCCGCTCTATCGAACTTCTCAAGTCACAGTCATTCACCGAGCTCGACCCGGAATTGGTGGATGCCCCGCCGGTCAAGGATCGACTGCCCGAGGATGACGCAGACTTCGAGGAGTTCGCGCATAATATTCGCGAGAATGGCCAACAGGTCCCGATTCTTGTTCGGCCACATCCAACTGCGGACGGCCGATACCAGGTCGCCTACGGTCGCCGTCGATTGAGAGCTGTGAAAGCTGCCGGCGTTCTCGTCAAGGCAGCAGTCAGACCTCTGACGGACGAGGAACTGGTACGAGCTCAAGGGCAGGAAAACACAGGGCGGCGGGATCTCTCGTTCATAGAGCGGGCGCTTTACGCTGCGGAGCTGGAAGCCAGCGGGTTCGACCGACCAGTCATCATGGCTGCTTTGGGCGTCGATAAGAGCAATTTGTCGCGGCTCATCCAGGCGGCAACATTATTACCTAAGGATATAATCGAGACGATCGGCGCTGCGCCGAAAACAGGACGAGACCGTTGGTACGCAATGGCCTCGCGGCTCGAAAGCAAGGAGGCAGTCTCGAAGGCGCGAGCAGTGCTATCAGAAGCTGCTGTGCAGGCCCTGCAATCTGACGATCGTTTCGCTCGCGTATTCGAAGCTGTTGCACCGAAGAAGGTAAAAAAGGAAAAAGTTCGAGCGGAGACCTGGCAAGCCGAGGACGGCGTCAAGGCGGCCACTTTTCGGCAAGACAAGCGCACACTGACACTGATGATCGATAAAAAGGCTGCTCCCGAATTCGGGGATTACCTCATGTCGGCCCTCCCAGAAATCTACGCGTCGTTCAAAAAAGCGAAGCAGTAGATCCGATGAAACGAAGAAAGGACCGTTAGCGCAAAGAAAAAGCCCTCCGAAACGGTGTTCCAGAAGGCCTCTCTCAGTTTGGTCGCTTAGAGAATCGCACTTCCCGGAATCACAGTCAAGAGTCAACGCCGCACCGGCGTAGCCTTTTCTTTGCCTTGTGAAAGGTGAAGGACATGGAAACAGGATATTTAACGACGCCGTTCGGGCGGCGGCCGATGACGCTTGCCTTGGTGCAACGCCAGATGAAGACGGAGAAGGACGTCGCGGACACTAAGGTAGATAAGTGGCGTGTGTTTCGTGATGTGGGCGATGCTCGGACGCGTCTCGGCCTTCAGGATCGAGCCCTGGCTGTTTTGAACGCACTCTTGTCATTCTTCCCGGTTGCAGAACTGAGCAGCGAAAGAAATCTTGTCGTCTTCCCTTCAAATGCCCAGCTTTCAGCTAGAGCGAATGGCATTGCCGGCACGACACTGCGGAAATGCCTCAGTGCTCTTGTCGAGGCAGGAATTATCATTCGCAAGGATAGTCCCAACGGTAAACGCTATGCCCGCAAAGGCGAAAAGGGCGATATCGAGGATGCTTATGGGTTCAGCTTGGCGCCGCTTCTAGCCCGCGCGAGTGAATTTGCCGCGCTTGCCCAGGACGTAGCTGCTGAACAGAGGCGGTTTCGTATCATGAAGGATCGCCTGACGATCGTCCGGCGCGATGTGCGCAAGCTTATCAGCGTTGGGATGGAAGAGAAGCTTAGGGGCGATTGGCGCGGAGTAGAGGACTGCTTCATTGAGATTGTAGGACGTTTCGCACGCCGTCCCACTATCCAAGACATCGCCGCGAGCCTTGAGGAGATGACGCTTCTGCACGAGGAAGTCTCCAGGATGTTGGAAACACAAGAAGAAATCACAAAAAACGATGGCAATGCCATCGCATACAGGTGCCACATACAGAATTCAAATACCGAATCTTGCAATGAACTTGAACCTAGCTTCGAAAAGAAGCAGGGCGAAAAGTCTGCGCCAGAAAAGCAAGGCAAGAGGAAAGACGTACCCGAAGTCTTTCCATTGTCGATGGTACTGCGGGCCTGCCCGGAAATTGTGCCCTTCGGCGATGGGGGGGCGATTGGAAGCTGGCGGGAAATGATGATCGCCGCGGTGACGGTGAGATCGATGCTGGGGGTCAGCCCCTCGGCTTACGAAGATGCCTGTGAGGTGATGGGGCAGGCTGGCGCTGCCATTGCGGTCGCTTGCATCTATGAGCGGGCTGGGCAAATCAATTCGGCCGGGGGATATCTTCGGGATTTAACTGCAAAGGCCCGCCGCGGCGAGTTTTCACTGGGTCCCATGTTGTTTGCCCTGTTGAGGGCAAGCCAGGTTCAAGGCGGAATATCTGCATGAAACCGGGAAAACTTTTCGAAAAGTCACTTAAACCATTGATTATTATATCTAAAGCTGGATAGTTGCCAGCCGGAAACTTTCGATCACTTCGCAGTCGCAACGGGCAAACCGGAGAAGAAAGTGGTCGACCTCTGTGTATAAATCGGTATTACCCGTAAGATGTTCTTCCTTTTCGTCCGATCGGGGGGAGATATGATCTGACGGTCAAAGGCTCCCGGCAAGAAAAGCCAAATTCATGAGATCCTGGCAGTGGCATGACGGCATATTTGATTACTGATGCGGTAAGGGATTTACGCCTCGTTCTGGACAAAGCACCAGCTGAAGCGATCAGGGGAGAATGGTTCGCTACCACGCAACAGGCCGGAGTTTCCTCGCAATCCGGAGGCTATTTGGACGCCGAAGGGGAGTACGTTGCAGCGGGTGACAACGCCAGTCAGGCGATCCGGAACGTTGTCAACAAACTCGAAACATCACGCATACAGCCCTTCAACAAGGTTGTTGTTCGTTGGACAAGATCGAAAATACCGTTCACGCGGGGCCGTGTAACGGTTGAAACAATCTTCGAGGAGGCGATCGTGCCGCGCGGTCCTGAAAGCACGATTTATGAGGCTGCGGCTATCGCGAGGCGGGCATTCTGGAAGACGCTTGGCGAGGTGCCCGAAGGTTTTGCTGCTGAACGAGGTGGTACAAACGCTCACAACCAGACAAAATGGTTCGGGCCGCATCGGCGGGTGCTCGCCATCAAGACCACCACCAAATTGATGCTGGCCACAGATGGCCTCTCAACGCCCTGGGCCGGCGTCGCAGAGCCGGAAAATGGTGTCGAATGCGAACTGTTCATGGAATTCGATGCATTGGCTATCACCAGCAAGCAGATCGATGAATGGGCTTATTTATTAATAAGCTTGGGCGATCTCGTTGCAGACGGCTATCGGGTGGCTGCCGATGTTGAAAAACACGGAGCAATCCTGTTTTGCCGCCTTACAGACAAATATAGTCCGATGACCCGGATTGTTCTCAGCCGCGATCGTCGCAGGATTGAGGATTTACCCTTCGGGTCAGTTCTATTGATCCGTGTGACACCGATTGCCGAGGCTGAAATCGAAGCCCGGGACCAATCCGACGAATGGTCGGCCAATGCTGCGAAATACGCCTTGGCGAACCGGAAAATCAAAACTTAGTCACAATCCTGAAGCCGGCCACGTCTTCGTGGTCCACGCCACAAGGTAGATCTTTAGGTATTGAAAGCATGAGAGTTAATTCATGAAGTCCCCACTCGATCTGGAAACGCAACGCATTAGACAAAACGCCTGGATCAAGCAGAAACTGCACGAATGGCAGGGTGAGTGGCATAAGGTATTTGATCGAGATCCGGTACTATGCGCTATTGATGAATTTGAGCGCCCCGACCAACTTCCTGAAAACATACAATCTGACTATCGTCTGATTTTTGTTCTATCCAGAGCCATTAGGGAATCCCGGCGATCTTGCTTTGCTTTGTTTCCAGAGGGAGCGGAGATGCAGCGGCGCTTCGAAATTTTCCTGACTGAAGATGTAACGCCACTCAAAGAGGCAGCGGCCCATGACCTTGCGTTGCAAATTGCACAGCACGCCATCAATGCTAATCCCGACGTAGACGTCGATTGGGACAAAATCGATTTTATAGATAGCAATAACATAGATGCGCAGGAACTGCTGTCCCGAACCGACGACATATCTTACCTCTTCGAGCGGAACTTGCTGAAACCCGTTGCAGAGACAGAACTGCCTTCTGTTGCCGCAGAATTGTTTCTGACCGAACCGTTATACGCTTCGGCAGGCAACGATTACCAACTGCGCGATTGGATCACGGCCGCTATGTTCGATATGAACTTAGACAAAATCTACGAAATGACCTACCGACTTTGGAGGTCTGGCTGGCGGCTTCGTATTGCTGTAGAAGGTTTCGTTTTGATACGCGACCAGTAATGAAGGCTCTATGAACTTGCAATGCTTACGTCCAGGCGACTATCCGGCGGACGGTAGTTCAGCCACTTAATGCTGGATTCCAGGATACTTATTCCCATAGATACCAGAGCCAGATAAACGCCTACCGTATATCTGTGCCCCTTTAATGTTCAGGGGCCGACAAGCACGTAGCCAGCAGTCAGATCCGCCATCAGTCTGGTCAACACCGGCCAAGCCCGTGATGCACCAGATCCGTGCTCCTGAAAAATCCGCTCGCAGCCGGCGAGCGCGCAGTTCGTCCATCTGCGCATCATGGACCTGATCGTCGGTCGAGACACGCGCGTAGCCGATAAGACGGTTTGTGGCGGGCGATGGATTAGCGACTTGCCGTTTTGCCATGGTTTTTCGCGCGCTTTTCTGGTGGTTTGTACAAATAAATAATGTGCGAGAAAATGACCAGTTGCAAGCGTGTTTTATAGGGTAAATGCAGCCCCGTCAGACTCGAAATCTGATGTTGAGCGGGATCTTGGTCGCAACTAGCGTGAAACGCGTGCTGGCGGCCATCCGTGGCGGAAATTCCGGAAACTAGGGTGTTCGGAGAGAGGGGAGGGGTAAGAAGCGTTGACCAAGGCAGCGATTGCAGGGAAATCCGCGCTCGCTCGAGAGGAGAGGGCCGCTCGCCTCGGTTCTTGTATCCACCGCAATTCCGCCGATCCAAGTCGAAACCTGCCTGAATGGCCGGAAAACCAGGCGTTTCCGCTGATCTAGGCCGACCGACATGTGTGATTTGCGACCCGAAATCAACTAGTATCGATAAGGGATACTTATCGGCGGTGAGCCGCCGCGGGCACATTTGTGAGAGGTACGGAACCGTAACTGGGATATGGCTTTCGCTTAACGAATCATTTACCATAAATTCAATGTCTTACGATCTAACCAAATTGCCCATCCAGAGCCTGCTGCGGCCGATGTCCGAGGCAGGGTGTGGTTTTTAGCTCCCGATTTCAATTGAAACGCTAAGCGAGAATTCCGACATCAAAATCTCCCCTTACAATTTCACGCGGAGGAGGGGAGGGGGCCAGCTAAAGCCCTGAAGCCTTGGTCAAATT
>Ga0209070_100281_pt1 | contig 46897 bp, 39 predicted proteins | sample SynthPrep_5_END__FD_187205 | JGI IMG/M metagenome (GOLD analysis project Ga0209070, IMG submission 187205) | Synthetic microbial communities from Ohio, USA - SynthPrep_5_END_DS10_MetaG (SPAdes) (version 2) | ecosystem: Engineered > Bioreactor > Aerobic > Activated sludge | place: USA: Ohio... | reverse complement strand
CCTGCTCACCCAGCGCTTTATAAGAAGAGGTATTGGCTGGCATGGCTGCATGGGATGGACGTCCCGAATGCAATTGCGTAAGGCAGGTGCTGCCCAGGAAGTTCAGGGTGCGCGATTGTACGCAAGGCTTTGATGCCTTGCAAGTGGCCGTCTATCGCGCCTTGACACTACGGGGCGTGGGTCCTAGCATGCCGCGCAACCCTTCTGGAGCGACTGTCGCTGATGCAACCCCAAGCTTTCTACCGCGCGGTCGCGGACGATTTTAGCGCCGTCGACGGCATCATCAAGCAGCAGCTGACGTCTAAAGTGCCGCTGGTCTCCAAAATTGGTGACTATATTACGTCGGCGGGCGGTAAGCGCCTGCGTCCTTTATTAGTGCTGCTGTGCGGCAAGGCCCTGGGTCGCGAAGGCGATGACCTGCGCCTGCTGGCCGCCACTATCGAATTCCTGCACACCGCCACCCTGCTGCATGACGACGTCGTCGACATGTCCGGCATGCGCCGTGGCCGCGAGACCGCCAATGCCATGTGGGGCAACGCCCCTAGTGTGCTGGTGGGCGACTTCCTGTACTCGCGCTCGTTCGAAATGATGGTTGAACTCGGCTCGATGCCGGTGATGAAGATTCTTTCACAGGCCACCCGCATCATCGCCGAAGGCGAAGTGCTGCAACTGTCGAAGGTCCGTGACGCCAGCACCACCGAAGAAACCTACATGGAAGTGATTCGCGGCAAAACCGCGATGCTCTTCGAAGCCTCCACCCACAGCGCCGCCGCGCTGTGCGGCGCAACGGCCGAACAGGCCGAAGCCCTGCGCACCTTTGGAGACCACCTGGGCGTGGCGTTCCAACTGGTCGACGACCTGCTCGACTACAAGGGCGACGCTGAAACCCTGGGCAAGAACGTCGGTGATGACCTGGCCGAAGGCAAGCCGACCCTGCCGCTGATCTACACCATGCGCGAAGGCACGCCGGAACAGGCCGCCCTGGTGCGCAAGGCGATCCAGAAAGGCGGGATCGAAGACCTTGAGGCCATCCGTGCCGCCGTGGAAGCCTCGGGTTCGCTGGAGTACACCGCACAACTGGCGCGTGACTACGTGGCCCGTGCCATCCAGTGCCTGCAAGCCCTGCCCGCCAGCGAATACCGCGACGCCCTGGTCGAGCTGAGTGAGTTCGCGGTCGCGCGTACTCACTAAAGCGCGGCCTATGTGGGAGGGCCCCCTCCCACATTTAGATTTCATACAACCTGTAAGACTGCAAAACCCTATATAATGTGCGCCCTTTAGCCATCCTGACTCTCAAGGAGCCTTAGTGAGCACGTTGCCACCCTGCCCGAAATGCAATTCCGAATACACCTACGAAGACGGCGCCCAGCTGATCTGTCCGGAATGCGCCCATGAGTGGTCCGCCAATGGCGAGGCCGAAGCAGCCAGCGACGAAACCGTGAAGAAAGATTCTGTGGGCAACGTCCTGCAGGACGGCGACACCATCACCGTGATCAAGGACCTCAAGGTCAAGGGCACTTCTCTGGTCGTCAAAGTGGGCACCAAGGTCAAGAACATCCGCCTGTGCGACGGCGACCACGATATCGACTGCAAGATCGACGGTATCGGCCCCATGAAGCTCAAGTCCGAATTCGTGCGCAAAGTCTGAATATGCTGCCCCCCATCCCGCGCCCGCCGCGGGATGGCGTTTCGCCCTCCCGTTTGATCCAGCGCAATATCCACACAGAAAAACCCAGAAACCGCCAATAGGCACTTGCTATTCTACGAATAAGAATTATTCTCATTGAAACCCATCAAGGAGATGAGACCCATGACTTATTTGATAGATGCCTGGCTGGACCGCCCACAGCCTTACCTGCGGATCCTGCATCGGGAAACCGGTGAAGTCTGTGCCGTGCTGGAAGAAGAAGCGCTGAATGAACTGCAGGACCAGGGCGACCTGGACGTCAATGGGCTGAGTTCGAGCGAACCTGGCGTGTTGAAGGAAGTGGTGCGCAATCTGTTTCTGTTCTGCTATGCCCGAGCGTTGCGCCCGGCGACAGAGCTGAATGGCAAGTTCCATCCATGAGCGAGGTTGAATGCACCTGCTTTATGTGGGAGCTGGCTTGCCTGCGATGGCATCAACTCGGTAAGACATCAGACCGAGTCGCCGGCATCGCAGGCAAGCCCGGCTCCCACATAAAGCCAGGCGCAGTAATCAGCAGGTCTTACAGAACGTCGAGCAGCTCGACGTCAAACACCAGAACGCTGTGCGGCGGGATGCTGCCAACGCCTTGAGCGCCGTAAGCCAGTTCGCTCGGCACGTACAGACGCCATTTGCTGCCGGCATTCATCAGTTGCAGGGCTTCGGTCCAGCCGGCGATCACGCCGCCTACCGGGAATTCCGCAGGCTGGCCACGCTCGTAGGAGCTGTCGAACACAGTCCCGTCGATCAGGGTGCCGTGGTAGTGAGTGCGCACTTGATCTTCACGGGTCGGCTTGGCGCCGTCACCGGCGGTCAGCACTTCGAATTGCAGGCCGGAAGCCAGAGTGGTGATGCCATCACGCTTGGCGTTTTCAGCCAGGAACGCCAGGCCTTCGCCAGCAGCCGCTTCAGCCTTGGCTGCCGCTTCGGCTTGCATGACTTCGCGGATCACTTTGAAGCTGGCGGCCATTTGCTCTTGATCCACACGGCTTGGTTGGCCGGCGAAAGCGTCGGTCAGGCCAGCGAGGATCGCGTCCAGGCTCACACCCGGTGGCGGGTTGTCGCGCAGTTGGTCGCCCAACTGACGGCCGATACCGTAGCTGACGCGGGTTTCGTCGGTGGACAGATTAACTTCGGACATTAAGAGGCTCCGCTGTAGGACAACACGGTTTCCCGCGCAATCCAGAACTAAAAGGGCCCGCAGACTAGCACACAAGACCGGCCCAAGATCAGCCCCCTCCCCGGCCAGCCACTGCGGCGGCGACCCTTCGTCGCACCTTACGAATTAGCATTTCAGATTCAACACCTGCCGCCGATACAGCCCTACACAGCAGCTGGCTCCAAAACCAATAACCGTCCAGCACCCCCCATCATTCTTGCGGAGCATTCGATGAATAGCTGGTTCGGCAACATTAGCGTCAATCTAAAACTGGGCCTGGGCTTCGGCCTGGTACTGGTCCTCACCTCGATCCTGGCCCTGACCGGCTGGACCAGCCTGGGCGGCCTGATTGATCGCAGCAACTGGATGAGCGACATCACTCAGCTCAATGCGTCGTTGACCAAGCTACGTATCGTGCGCCTGCAATATATGCTCGCCAACGGCGACGAAGCCGTGGCCCAGAACGTACAGACCAACCTGGATGCGTTCGCTGCCCAGCAACAGAAGCTGCTCGACAGCTTCAAAAGCCCGGAAAACCTCAAGCTGCTCAACGAGCAAAAGTCCATCATCACCGCTTACCAGCAGTCGCTGAACAAAATGCGCGAGGCCTACCGTAACGGCAACGCCTCGCGCCAGGTGATGGGCGACAAGGCGGATATCGCCAATGCGCAGATCAACGCATTGGAAACCAGCGTGAAGCAAATGCCCGACAGTTCGGAGCACCTGGCGCAGTTCCAGGCGGTGGCCGACGCCAAGATGCAGTTCCAGTTGGCTCGCTACGAAGTACGCGGCTACACCGGTAACGTCAGCCCGGAGACCGAAGCACGCGCGGCTGCACAGATTGAAAAAGCCATCGCCGGCGTGAAAGACCTCAGCGCCGCATTCGGCGCCAGCCAGCAAAGCGCGCTGACCGCATTGGAAACCGCCCTGGGCGCCTATCGCAGCGCCGTTCAGAACTACAAGGCAGCCAACGCCAACATCGTCACTGCCCGCGCCGAAATGACCACCCAGGGCGCTGATATCGTCACGATCAGCGACAAACTGTATGACATCCAACTGACCCGCCGCGACGCAGAAAGCGCCCAGGCCCGCAGCCTCCAGCTGATCAGCACCTTGTTGGCCCTATTGGTTGGCGTCATCGCAGCATGGGTCATCACCCGCCAGATCACCCGCCCGATCCAGGAAACCCTGGCGGTGGTGGAGCGCATTGCCTCCGGCGACTTGAGCCACAACATCCAGGTCACTCGTCGCGATGAACTGGGCGTGTTGCAACAAGGCATCCAGCGCATGGGCACCACCTTGCGCGAGTTGATCAGCGGTATTCGTGACGGCGTGACACAGATCGCCAGCGCCGCCGAAGAACTGTCGGCCGTGACCGAGCAGACCAGCGCCGGCGTAAACAGTCAGAAGATCGAGACCGACCAGGTCGCCACCGCGATGCACGAAATGACTGCCACCGTGCAGGAAGTGGCGCGCAACGCGGAGCAAGCTTCCCTGGCCGCCGCCGATGCCGACGGCCAAGCCCGCGCAGGCGACAAGGTGGTGGCCGAGGCCATCGCCCAGATCGAGCGTCTGGCCGCTGAAGTGGCGCGTTCCACCGACGCCATGACCCACCTGCAACAAGAGAGCAACAAGATCGGCAGCGTGATGGACGTGATCAAGGCCGTCGCCGAACAGACCAACCTGCTGGCCCTCAACGCGGCGATCGAAGCCGCGCGGGCTGGTGAAGCCGGGCGTGGGTTTGCCGTGGTCGCCGACGAGGTGCGCGGCCTGGCCCAGCGCACGCAAAAATCCACCGAGGAAATCGAAGGCCTGGTCGCCGGCTTGCAGAACGGCACCCAACAAGTGGCCAACGTGATGAACAACAGCCGCAGCCTCACTGACAGCAGTGTCGAGCTGACGCGCAAGGCCGGTGTGTCACTGGAGAACATCACCCGTACGGTGTCGAATATCCAGTCGATGAACCAGCAGATCGCCGCCGCCGCCGAGCAGCAGAGCGCCGTGGCTGAAGAGATCAGCCGCAGCATTGTGAATGTGCGGGATGTGTCGGAGCAGACCGCTACGGCGAGTGACGAGACGGCCAAGTCGAGTGTGGAACTGGCGCGGCTGGGTAGTCAGTTACAGCAGATGGTCAGTCATTTCCGGGTGTAAGAAACCAAAAAGCCGCCTCAGCCTAAACCGGGGCGGCTCCACTTCTCAGACCTTAGCGGTCATCGAAGCTGTCCCGCAGGAACTTCCAGACGTGATAAGCACGCAGGCAGTTCACCACGAGGTTCCACGTACGTCGTGCAAACTTAGACATACTCGGCCCTCCGTGAGTTGGGCCTTACCTCCAGCGCACTTACCGGAACACGTGAGCCTTCGGACGCGGGTCAATGCGTCCTTTGAGGTGGCCGGGCTAATGGTCCTTCCGCATCAATCCGGCACGGATTACTAGCCCGTGGCGGTCAGTCCAGAATTCGCGCGCAGACCCAGCCCACCCAAAAGCGACCAACGCAGAACGGGGAAGATCCTAACCAACATCCCCGTTGAAGGTGTTTCAAAGAGTGGTCAAATATCCAGTATTGACCGATAGATTCATTGCAAGCTTTTGCAGTCGAATCACGCGAGAAAAGAATGCCGAAAAGCGCTCCATGCCAACTATCCTTCCGTCTTGCGTGATGACGTGACCGGCGGTAGTATTCACCTGCGGGTCAATGCGTCTTTTGAGATCGCAACCCCAGCCGAAAACTGGGATTGCAAAAAAAAACCGCCCTACTAAGGCGGTTTTTTATTGCCTGCGATTTACCCCTCAGCCCTCGCCTTCCTCGACAAACACCACCCGATTCCCAAACGGGTCCTTGATGCTCATCTCCCGCGATCCCCAAGGCGTTTCCTCAACCCCAGGCTTGGCATACCGGTAATCCTTGCCTACCAATTGCTGCTGGTAAGCGTCCACACCCTGAGCCTGAATCCGCACCGCCGCGCCCGGGGAGGCGTCGCCATGATGCTCAGTCAAATGCAGCACGCACTCACCCAGAGACACTTGCAGGTACAACGGAAAATTCGCCTCGAAACGATGCTGCCAATCCACCTTGAACCCCAGGAAATCGACGTAGAATTCCAACGCCTTGGCCTCGTCGAAAATCCGCAGGATGGGGGTGACTTTTCCTAAGTGCATGGCAACCGCTCCGTCTAAATAAGCGTCCACTATAGAGGCGAAAAACCCCGACGCAAATCCCCACTGCGCGCCAGGAACCGACCCGGCCGCTGACCGTTCGCCTGCCCATCGCTGTAGCTCAACACCCCGTTGACCCACACCCCATCGATGCCCTCGGCCGCGCGCTGCGGTTCCTTGAAGTCCGCCACATCGCGCACGCGCAACGGGTCGAACAACACCAGGTCGGCCCAGTGCCCTTCGCGGATTTCACCCCGCTCCGCCAGGCCAAAACGCGCGGCTGAAAGGCCCGTCATCTTGTGCACGGCGGTATGCAATGGGAACAACCCCACATCCCGGCTGAAATGCCCCAGCACCCGTGGAAACGCCCCCCACAAACGCGGATGTGGGAACGGATCTTCCGGCAGCCCATCCGACCCGACCATCGACAACGGATGCGCCAGGATCCGTCGCACATCCGCCTCATCCATCCCGTAATACACCGCCCCTGCGGGTTGTAGCCGACGGGCTGCGTCCATCAACGAAACATCCCACTCAGCGGCGATATCCTGCAAATCACGCCCGCCCATTTCCGGGTGTGGTGTCGACCAGGTGATGGTGATCCGAAAGGCGTCAGTCACCTGCTTGAGATCCAGGGTCGAAGAACTCGCCGCATAGGGGTAGCAATCACACCCCACGGGATGGGTTTTAGCCGCCAGTTCCAGCGACGCCAACAACTGCGGGCTACGCCCCCAGTTACCGGCGCCGGCACATTTGAGGTGGGAAATGATCACCGGCGCTTTGGCATGCCGGCCGATCAGGAACGCCTCGTCCATCGCCTCCAGCACCGGCTCGAATTCACTGCGCAAATGGGTGGTGTACACCGCGCCGAATGCGGTGAGTGCTTCACTCAGTTGCAGCACTTCATCGGTCTCGGCATTGAATGCACTGGCGTACGCCAAGCCTGTGGATAAACCAAGGGCACCGTCTTCGAGACTCTCTTGCAACTGCGCGCGCATGGCGGCAATTTCATCCGCTGAGGCAGTGCGGTGCAAGTCATCCATATGGTTGCTGCGCAGCGCCGTATGGCCGACCAACGCCGCGACGTTGACCGCCGGGTGAGCGTTTTCGACCGCCGTGCGATAGTCGGTGAAACGCGGATACACAAACGCCGAAGCACTGCCCAGCAGGTTCATCGGATCCGGCGGATCACTGCGCAACGTCACCGGCGACGCGCTGATGCCACAGTTGCCGACAATCACCGTGGTCACACCCTGGCTCAGTTTGGGCAGCATCTGCGGATGGCGGATCACCACGGTATCGTCGTGGGTATGCACGTCGATAAACCCCGGCGCCAGCACACGTCCGCACGCCTCGATTTCATGCTCGGCCACAGCCGTCGACAAGTCGCCGATCGTCTCGATGCGCCCGTCGCGCAGCCCAACATCGGCGACGTAGCCTGGGGTGTTACTGCCATCAATGATCAGCGCCTGGCGGATCAACGTGTCGTACTTCATATCAGTCTCCAAGCGGCAGGCTGTCGGGGCCGCCGCGATAATCGTCCAGGGCCAGCTTGATCCGGCGCAGGCGTTCCTGGTTGTCGTCCGGCAGGGCCAATGCCAACTCGGTGGCGAGCAAGTCGATGGCCAGCAGCATTCCGTAGCGCGCCGCAGTGGGCTTGTAGATAAAACTGGTTTCGGCCGGTTGCAGCGGCAGCAGCACGTCCGCCAACTGGGCCAGGGGCGACTCGGCCAGGGTGATGGCGACAATGCGCGCGTCGTAGTTGCGTGCCAGCGTCACCACGTCCAGCAACTCGGGGGTGAGGCCGGTCAGGGAGCACACGATCAACGCATGCTCCGGTCCCAGCGTCGCCGCCGTGACGCGCATCATTACCGGGTCATGGCAGGCGGCAATCGGATAACCCAGGCGTACCAGGCGCACCTGCAACTCATCGCTGCACAGGCTCGACGGGCCGCCCATGCCGAACGCGTGGATCATCCGCGCCTTGCCCAGCAGGTTGACCGCATCGACAAAACCCGCCTGGTTGAACCCCGACAAGTGCTGACGCAACGTCGCCTCGATATCCCCCAGGATCTGCCGATGAAACGCCGATTGCTCCGGCAACCCCGCCGGGTCGAGGAAGCGACTGCCGACCCCGCTGGCCTGGGCTAATTGCAGACGCAAATCCCGCAGATCCCGGCAACCCACACTGCGCGCGAACCGCGACAAGGTGGCCGTACTGACCTCGGCCCGCTGGGACAACGCTTCCAGGCTGGCCGACGCGGCAAAGCCCACGTCCTCGAGCATCAGTTTGGCGATACGCCCTTCGCCGGCGCTGAAAGAGTCCTGGCGGGCGCGGATCTGGTAGAGGATGTCCATGGGCTCTCCGGTTACAAAATGCGGCTCATAAAACAAGAGACAGGCCGTAAGTCAGACCGAAGGCGACAACAGAAATCAGAGTCTCCAACACGGTCCAGGTCTTGAAGGTCTGGATCACCGTCATATTGAAGTATTCCTTGATCAGCCAGAAGCCGCCGTCGTTCACGTGGGAAAAGATCACCGAACCCGCGCCGGTGGCCAGCACCAGCAATTCAGGGTGTGGATAACCCAGGCCCATGGCAACCGGTGCTACCACGCCGGACGCGGTGGTCATGGCGACGGTGGCCGAGCCCGTGGCAATACGCATCAGCGCGGCAAACAGCCAACCCATTACCAAAGGCGACAGGTGGAAAGCATGGGCCAGGCCGAGAATTTCGTTGGTCACACCCGCATCCACCAGGATGCGATTCAAACCGCCGCCCGCGCCCACCAGCAGGGTAATACTCGCGGTCGGCGCCAGGCATTCATTGGTGAACTTGAGGATCGATTCGCGGTTGAAGCCTTGGGCGATACCCAAGGTCCAGAAGCTGACAAGGGTCGCCACCAGCAGCGCGATCACCGAGTTACCGATAAACAACAGGAACTGATTGAAACCGGTGCCCGGCGTGGAAATCACGTTGGCCCAACCGCCGATCATCATCAGCACCACCGGCAACAGGATGGTGCCCATGGTCAGCGTGAAACTCGGCAAGCGAGTACGCGGTTCGCGCTCGATGAATTGGCGTTCCAGCGGGTTTTCCGCCGGCAGATGAATACGCGGCACGATGAATTTGGCGTAGACGGGACCTGCGATGATTGCCGTCGGAATACCGATCAGGATGGCGTAGAGCACGGTCTGCCCCACCGACGCGTTGTACGCCAGCACTGCCATCATCGCCGCCGGGTGCGGTGGCACCAGCGCATGCACCACCGACAGGCCGGCGACCATCGGCAAACCGACCATCAGGATCGATACGCCTACACGCCGCGCCACGGTAAAGGCAATCGGCACCAGCAGCACAAAACCGACCTCGAAAAACAGCGGCAGCCCTACCAGGAAGGCGATGCACACCATGGCCCAGTGCGCATTGCGCTCGCCGAAACGGTTGATCAGCGTGCGCGCCACCTGCTCGGCACCGCCTGACTCGGCCATCATCTTGCCCAGCATGGTGCCTAGCGCCACCACCAGGGCAATGTGCCCCAGGGTCTTGCCGACGCCCGCTTCATACGAGCCCATGATGGTGTCTGCCGGCATCCCGGCCATCAGCGCCAGGCCAATGGACACCAGGGTGATGACGATAAACGGGTTGAGCCGGTAACGTGCTATCAGCACGATCAAAGCAATGATGGCGATGGCAGCGTATGCCAATAGCCCGAAGCCCGGTGATGCGGCCATGCGGTACTCCTCGGAAAGGGTCACGTCGAATTGGTTGTGAAACTCATAAATCATTACCGAAGAGTATTTTCAATTTTTATGAAAGTAATTTTCGCCCACGGATAAGCGCTGTCGCGCTGGGATATGCCCAACGGTCGCCTATGAAAATTCGGGGGGTGTTCTTACATGAAGATCAGAAGATGCTGGAAACTCAAACGCCGCCATCGAGTCATAGAATGCGCCTCCCCTCATGCCCAGGAAAACCGACCATGATTCGCACATCCCTAGCCGTCAGCGCTTTGTTTCTCGCCCTGTGCGGCAGTGCTGCGGCCGCTGATAACGCGGCGTTGAAAAAATGCATGGACAGCGCCGACACGACCGCGGACATGGTCAATTGCAACGCCAAGGAAGCCAAGGTCCAGGACACGCGCCTGAACAAGGCCTACAAGACCGCCCTCGCCGCCCAGGAAGGTGCGCGCAAGCAGCAACTGCAAGACGTGCAGCGCCTGTGGATAAAATACCGTGATGCCAACTGCGGCTTCGCCGGCTCCGCGACCGGCGGCACCATCGACCAGGTCAACGGCTCCGGCTGCGTGCTGGACATGACCCAGACCCGCGCCCAGGAACTCGAAGACCTGGTCGGGCCGTGATCACTTACTCATGATGGACCCGGGCGCGCTTGAGCAGTTTCTTGCAGCGCTCCGACAAATGCAGTACCCGCAGGTGCTTGCCGGCTTTGGTGTAACGCTCACGCAGGGTCATCAGCGCCGCAATCGCTGAATAGTCGACAAAGCTCAGGTGACGGCAATCCAGCGTCACCTGGGCCGGGTCGTTGGCCGGGTCGAACTGGTTGAGGAACGGCGTGGTCGAGGCAAAGAACAAGGTGCCATGCAGGCGATAGAGCTTGCTGCCATCGGCCTCCAGATGCTCATCGGCATACAGCTCGCGCGCCTGTTGCCAGGCGAAGTTCAGCGCTGCAATCACAATCCCGCACAACACGGCCGTGGCCAGGTCGGTGAACACGGTGATCACCGTCACCGCGATAATCACCAGCACGTCATTCAACGGCACTTTGTTGATCACCCGCAAGGACGCCCAGGCGAAGGTCTGCTGCGACACCACGAACATCACGCCCACCAGCGCCGCCAGCGGGATCCGCTCGATAAAGGGCGACAGGAACAGGATGAACAGCAGGATCATCACCCCGGCAAACACCCCGGAAAAACGCCCGCGCCCGCCGGAGCTGAGGTTGATCACGGTTTGCCCGATCATCGCGCAACCGCCCATGCCGCCAAACAGGCCCGAGACCATATTGGCCGCGCCCAGGGCTACGCTTTCGCGGTCCGGGTAGCCACGGGTCTCGGTGATTTCGTCGGTGAGATTCAGGGTGAGCAGGGTTTCCAGCAGGCCGACCATGGCCATCAGGAACGCGTACGGCGCGATGATGGCGAGGGTTTCCAGGGTCCAGGGGATTTGCGGCAGGGCAAAGGTGGGCAGGCCACCAGCGATATGGGCCATGTCGCCCAGGGTGCGGGTCGGCAGGCCGAGCAGGTACACCGCCAGGCCCACGCCGAGGATCGCCACCAATGCAGGCGGCACCGCGCGGGTGATGCGTGGCAACAGATAGACGATGGCCATGGTCACCAACACCAGGCCGATCATCACGTACAGGGGCGTGCCGCTGAGCCAGTGTTCACCGCTCTTGAAATGCTCCAACTGCGCCAGGGCAATGATGATCGCCAGGCCATTCACGAACCCTAGCATTACCGGGTGCGGCACCATGCGCACCAGCTTGCCCAGGCGCAGCAGGCCGAAGGCGACCATGATCAACCCGCCCAGCAACACCGTCGCCAGCAGGTATTCCACACCGTGTTGCACCACCAGCGCCACGATCACCACCGCCATCGAGCCGGCCGCACCGGACACCATGCCGGGTCTGCCGCCGAACAATGCCGTAAGGGTGCAGATGATAAAGGCGCCATAGAGCCCCATCAGCGGATTAAGGTGAGCCACCAGGGCAAAAGCGATGCATTCGGGCAGCAGCGCAAAAGACGTGGTGAGGCCGGCCAGGGCATCGGCGCGCAGACGGGTGAGATTCATGAGGTACCAGGGCATTGCGGGGGATAAGGCGGGGAATGGTACGGAATTGAAGGGAATGGGGCTAGTCTCGAAGACCGTATCGTCCCCTTCGCGAGCAAGCCCGCTCCCACATTTGACCGAGTTCCGGCTTTGGAATGCAGTCAGTGTGGAAGCGGCGGTGCGACGATTCGACTTGCTCGCGAAAGAAGCGCCCCGGTATCAAGCGAACATCACACCATCTCGTGGCGTATCCACTCCACCACCGACGTACGCTTCGGCGCCCAGCCCAGCAACTCACGGGCATGCTTGCCACGCACCCGGCTGTTGGAGCCCAGGCCATAGTTGGCCATTTCGTAGCCCCACTCGGCTTCAGCATCGACCAATGGCCAATCCTGGGGTTTGCCCAGATCCAGGGCTTCGGCGATGGCGGTGGTCATGTCGATAAACGCCGCCTCGCTGCTTTCCACAAAGTAGAAGGTGCCCGGTACGTTCTTGTTCAGTGCCAGCAGGTACAGCGCCACCACGTCTTCAATGTGCACGTTGGACCAGATGTTCTGCCCACTGCCCACATGGCGCACCACCCCACTCTTGCGCGCCTGCTTGAGCAGACGCGGCAATTGCACGCTGTCGCGCTTCACGCCCAGGCTGTGACCGTAGATCAGGGTGTTGCAGATCACCGCCGAGTTCACGCCTTCGTTGGCAGCCGCCAGGATCAGGTTGTCGATAGCGACGCGAGCGGCCTTGTCGACGGTCGGCTCCGGAAGGTTGTCTTCGAAGTAGATGACATCGCTGGACTTGCCGCCCGACGCATCCCCCACGATGCTTGAACCGCTGGTGTGCAGGAATGGCTTGTTCGAGCCCTTCAACGCTGCCAGCAGGGTTTCCACGGCTGCGCGATGGTCGCTGCTTGCGGCATTGATCACGGCATCGGCCTTGTGCGCTTGCTCGGTCAATACAGCGGCGTCATCCAGAGTGCCGATCACTGGGGTGATAACCAATGCGGTCATCTCGGCCGCCTGCTCAGCGCTGCGCACCAGGCCAGTCACGCTGTGGCCTGCCTTGACCAGGCCGGTTGCGATGGAACCCCCGATAAAACCTGCTGCGCCGGTGACGAATACGTTCATGGAGAGTGCTCCTGAGTGAGTAAGTGATGGCACCAGTATCAAGGGCCGATCCCTGACGAATAAGCCCTTATTGCCCAATTCACTCTTGCGCGAAGGTCACGAATCAGCAGGCATACCGCGCCAGCTTGGCCTGGATGAAGTCGAGGAAACACTGGATGCGCAAGGCCAGCTGCGAGTTACGGTAGAACACCGCGTGGATCGGCTGACGATAACCGCTGTTGAACGCTTCCAAGACCGGCACCAGGCGCCCGGCTTCAATGTCGTCGATGGTCATGAAGTTCGACAGGCAGCAGATGCCCTGCCCTTCCAGCGCCAAATGACGCACGGTTTCACCGCTGGACGCGGCCACGCCGGGCTGGATCAACCAGCGGTCGCCTTCCACATGGCGCAGCGGCCAGTGGTTGAGGGTCTCGGTCTGGGTGAACCCCAGCAAGGTGTGGTTCGCCAATTCGGCGACCGTAGTCGGCGTGCCGTACTGCTTAAGGTAGTCGGGGCTGGCGAGGATATGCAGCGGCGTACAACCGAGCGCGCGCGCATGCAGGGTGGAGTCGGCCAACGCACCGATGCGGATGGCGATGTCGGTACTCTGCTCCAACAGGTCGATGATCAGGTCATCGCTGTTCAGCTCCAGCTGGATATCCGGGTAAAGGCTGCGAAACTCTGCGATATACGGCACGATCCCATGCAGCATAAAGGGCACCGCCGCATTGATGCGCAGGCGCCCCGCCGGTTTTTTCTGGCGTGACGACAGGCGTTCTTCCAACTCGTCCATCTGCGCCAGGATCACCTTGGCCTGTTCGAAGAAGTACTTGCCTTCCTCGGTCAGGTCCATGCGTCGCGTCGTGCGGTTGATCAGCGTGGTGTCGAGCTTGGCTTCCAGGCGTGACAAGGTGCGGCTGACCGCCGAGGGCGTCTGCCCGACTTGTTCCGCGGCAGCGGAAATCGAACCGCATTCAATCACGCTGACGAAGATCTGTAGCTCATCGGATCGGGCTTTCACAGGCGCTCCTCGTTATCGGTTCACAGCAGCTTACACCGAGAAATTGAACACCTGCGCCAGATGCTGCTCATAGCGTGCTACGTCAGCCTCGATCGCCGGGCGCTTCATCACGTCCACGCACAAGAAGGTCGGCAGGCCAGTCATGCCAAGGAATTCGTTGGCCTTGTGGAACGGGAAATACACCGCGTCCACACCCTTGGCTTCGAAGAAGTCGGTCGGGTCGTCGAAGGCTTGCTGCGGCGCGTTCCAGGTCAGCGAGAGCATGTACTGCTTGCCCTGGATCAGGCCGCCGCTGCCATATTTCTGCGAGGCATCGGAGCGCGTGCGGCCGTCGCTGGCGTACAGGCTGCCGTGGCCTTCGGTGAAGACTTCGTCGATGTATTTCTTGACGATCCACGGCGCGCCCATCCACCAGCCGGGCATCTGGTAGATGATCACGTCGGCCCAGAGAAATTTTGCGACTTCTTCGGCCACGTCGTAGCCTTCGTCGATGTGAGTGACTTTGACGTCGAGGCCGGCGCGGTCCAGCACGGCCACGGCGGCATCATGCAGGGTGGTGTTGTAGCGGCCATCGGAGTGAGCGAATTTTTTGCCGCCGTTGAGCAGGAGGATTTTTTTCATGGGAGGGCATCCAGAAGGGTTAAAAATGTCTGCCGGCAGGCTATCGACATTGGCCCCTCGGAATAAGCGGCGGCACGGCAAAATACATTTGACCGCAAAGCACGAATTCACCACCCATTGTTAACCGCTGATCAGCAGATGCGCGCCCAGCAAGGCCATGCCGACGAAAAACACGCGCTTGAACAACACGGCACTGATGCGCTGACGCACCGCCTGGCCCAGCCACATGCCCAGCAGTGCCGGCACCAGCGCCAGCAGTGACGCGTTGATTTCACCCCCACCGAGGGTGCCGCGCCAGGCCAGCCCCGCCGCCAATGCCAGGGTGGAAGCCGTGAACGACAGCCCCAGCGCCTGTACCAACTGATCACGGTTCAAGCCCAGGGCCTGCAGATAGGGCACAGCAGGAATCACGAACACACCGGTCGCTGAAGTGATGACTCCCGTGATGACCCCGCACAGAGGGCCCAGCCAACGTTCAGTCTCAGGTTTTACCTTGAGCGTCGGCAGGAACAATCCGCTCAGCGCATACACCAGCAACGCACCGCCCAACGCCTGGCCCACCCAGCTTCCCCCGCTCATGCCCAGCCACAGCGTGCCAAACCCGGTGCCGAGGAAGATCAGCAGCAGCATCGGCCACAGGCGTTTGAGCAACGCACTCAGATGCCCACCGAACGCCAATTGCCACAGGTTGGTGATCGTCGAAGGGATGATCAGCAACGCCGCAGCCTGCGCCGGTAACATAGCCAGGCCGAGCAAGCCCATGGAGACTGTCGGCAAGCCCAGGCCGATAACACCCTTGACGGTGCCGGCCAGCACGAAGGTGCCGATCACCAGCAGGGTCAAGGCGGGGCCGATTTGTTGGTAGAACGCGAGGAAGGTATTCATGGGGGGATTGTGCGGCTTTTCGCTGAAGGCTGAAATTCGCCATATACTGAGGCAGCCTCTTGTTTTGTGAGAGGCTGATGCCGCCTTCGCGAGCAAGCCCGCTCCCATATTTGAAATGCGTTCCAAATGTGGGAGCGGGCTTGCTCGCGAAGGGGCCAGTCCAGTCACCCGAGAACCCCGGCATGCACTTTGACCTGATCGACCTGCGGCTTTATCTGCACATTCTCGACACCGGCAACATCACCGCTGGCGCCGGGCGCAGCCATTTGTCCCTGGCCGCCGCGAGTGCGCGTATCCGGGCGATGGAGGCTTCGCTGGGTATCGATTTCCTGGAGCGTAACCGTCGAGGTGTCACCCCAACGCCCGCCGGCAAAGCCCTGGCCCGCCACGCACGCCTGTTACTGCAACAGGCCGAACACCTGCAGCAGGACCTCGCGGAATACGCCAACGGCATCAAAGGCCAGGTGCGCTTGCTGTGCAACACCACCGCCCTCAGCGAATACCTGCCGGAACTGCTGGCAGACTTTCTATGCGAGCACCCCAACCTCGACATCGACCTGCAAGAGCTGCCAAGCCTGCGTATCACCCAGGCCTTGCGCCAGGGCACGGCGGATCTGGGGATCATCTCCGACGCCGTGGACACCCACGGCCTGCAGACCCAGCCCTTCCGTGATGACCCGCTGGTGCTGATCGCGCCACTGGATCATCCGTTCGCCGAGGGGAGTTTTGTCGATAGCCTGCAACACGAATTTATCGGCCTCGCCACGCACAGCGCGTTGACGGTTTACCTCGAAGAACAGGCACTGCACGCGGGTTTCCGCCTGCAGACTCGCATCCGTGCCGAGGGCTTTGACGGGGTGATTCGCATGGTCGCCCGTGGCGCTGGCTTGGGCATCGTGCCCCAAGCCGCGCTGGAGCGCTGGCCGCAGAAGCGCACCTTCAAGGCCCACCCTCTGCAAGAAGAGTGGGCCTGTCGGAAACTGCTGTTATGCGCGCGCTCGTTCGAACAGCTGCCCGGTTATGCCAAGGCCTTGTTCGACGCCTTGGCCCTGCCCTTGCGGAAAAACCCGTAATACACCGCCGACAGAATCAACAGGAACGGCACACCAAACACCAGGGTCATCTTGAACGCCTCGGTGAAATACGTGGTGATCATCACCGCGCCCATCAGCACCAGACCCAGCGACGTGCTGTAGGGAAACAGCCGCAGTTGGAACGACAGCTTCGGCCCACCGTGACGCTTGCGGTAGCGACGGAAAAACAGGTGGGTGAGGAAGATCATGAACCAGGTGAAGATCGCGCCAAACATCGAGATCGCCATCATCAGGGTGAACGAGCTTTCCGGGTACACGACGTTGAGCAACGTCGCCAGCGCAATGCCCGAGCTGGACAACAGCAACGCGTTCAGCGGGATGCCACTCTTGCTCAACGCACCCATGGATTTGGGGGCAAAGCCGGCGCGGGACAGGCTGAACATCATGCGGGTAGTGATGTAGAGCTGGCTGTTCATCGCCGAGAGCGCCGCGATCAGGATCACGAAGTTCATCACCCCGGTGGCGCCGGGAATGCCGATGGTCTGCATCACCGTGACGAACGGGCTCTGGGTTTGTCCAGCCTGGTTCCAAGGCACGATGGCCAGCATCAGCGCCAGGGTCAGCAGGTAAAACACCACCAGCCGCACGATGGTGGCGCGGAAGGCTTTCTTCACCGCCTGTTCCGGATCAGCGGCTTCACCGGCCGCCACGGCAATCATCTCCACGCTCAGGTAGCTGAAGATCGACACGATGACCGCGATCCACATACCGCTCAGGCCATGGGGGAAAAAGCCGTCGTGGGCCGTGTAGTTCTGCACCCCGTATTCCGGGTTGCCGGAGCCGAACACCACGTACACGGCGAGGATGATGAAGCCGACAATGGCGCTGATCTTGATCGTCGAAAACCAGTATTCGAAGTTGCCGAAGGTCTTCACGCTGATCGCATTGAGCAGGATCAGCACGCTGGAAAACGACACGATCCACACCCATTCCGGTACGTTGGCGAACCAGTACTTCATGTACATCGCCACCGCTGTGACCTCGGCGCCCACCGCCAGCACAATCGCCGCCCAGTAGGCATAACGCACCAGGAACCCGGCCAGCGGGCTGATGTAGAACTCGGCGTACGCACCAAAGGAGCCCGAGGTGGAATGGGCCACCGTCATCTCCGCCAGGCAGCCCATCAACAGCAAGGTGATCAATGCGCCAATGGCATAGCTCACCAAGACGCTGGGCCCGGCATAACCGATGGCGTAGGCGCTGCCCATGAACAGCCCAGTGCCAATGGCGCCGCCGATGGCGATCATGCTCATCTGGCCGGAAGTGAGCTGGCGCCGCAGGCCCAGTTCGCGGTGGGTGATCTCTGCAAAGCCGTTGTCTGGCGTGGTCACGTGGGGTGCCCCTTTATTATTGTGATTGCACAGGAAATTTGCGCCGTCCTGTGTAGGAGCCCGGCTTGCCGGCGATGGCGATCTCAAGGCCGCTATCGCCGGCAAGCCGGGCTCCTACAAGGGAGGGGTCGTTCTTAAGTGACGCTGTTGCGAACTTTGAATTGCGGCTGGTCCCAGGTGTGGTGGTCGAGGATGTCGCCGAGGATTTCTACGGCGTCAAACACCTCGGTAAAGCTGGTGTACAAAGGCGTAAAACCAAACCGCATGATGCGCGGCTCACGGTAGTCACCGATCACCCCACGGGCGATCAAGGCCTGGATCACCGCGTAGCCTTCGGGGTGTTCGAAGCTCACATGACTGCCGCGCCTGGCGTGCTCACGTGGGGTGATCAACTTCAAGTCATGGGCAGCGCAACGGGCTTCGACCAACGCGATAAACAGGTCGGTCAACGCCAGGGACTTGCTGCGCAAACTCGCCATATCGGTCTGGGCAAAAATCTCCAGCCCACATTCAACCATCGCCAGCGAAGTAATCGGCTGCGTGCCACACAGGTAGCGAGCGATGCCGGCACTCGGTGCATAAGTCGACTCCATGGCGAACTGCCGGGTATGCCCGAACCAGCCTGACAACGGCTGGCGCACCACATCCACCAACGCCGGGTTGACCCACACAAACGCCTGGGAACCCGGGCCGCCGTTGAGGTACTTGTAGGTGCAGCCGATCGCATAATCGGCGCCCGCCTGATGCAGGTCGATAGGCACCGCGCCGGCCGAATGCGCCAGGTCCCAGATGCTCAGCGCACCGCACTCATGGCTCAAGGCGGTCAGCGCCTGCATGTCGTACATGTAGCCGGTCTTGTAGTTGACGTGGGTGAGCATCACCACCGCCACGTCCTGGTCGATGGCCTGGGGCAGTTCATCCGGGCTGTTCACCAGGCGTAGGGAATAGCCCTGCTGAAGCAGTTCGGCCAGGCCCTCGGCGATGTACAGGTCGGTGGGAAAGTTGCTCGCCTCGCTGACGATGACCTTGCGATGCGGCTGGCGTTGACGCTGCACAGTCAACGCGGCGCTCAGCACCTTGAACAGGTTGATCGAGGTGGTATCGGTGATCACCACTTCGTTGTCGCGCGCGCCAATCAACGGCGCCAGGCGATTGCCCAGGCGTTGGGACAAATCCGCCCAGCCCGCGCTGTTCCAACTGCGGATCAGCCCGTTGCCCCACTCTTCGGCAATCACCGCCTGCGCCCGCGTCAACGCCGCCACCGGGCGTGCGCCGAGGGAGTTGCCGTCGAGGTAGATCACGCCCTGCGGCAAGGCGAACTGGCGGCGCAAGGGCGCCAGTGGGTCTTGGGCATCGAGGGCTTGGCAATGGCTTCGAGTGGTCATGGGCGATCCTGGTTTTTATAAGTAAGAATGGACCAAATAATGAACGAAGTTTTAGAGAATTTTCGTGCAAAGTGAGTAGCAACAGGCTAATTAAGCTGTAGGAAATTCGAATTTAACCCCCAAACACGCGGATTTATTCTAACCATGATTCTCGACGCCACCGACCTGCGCCTCCTGCATTTCCTGCAACAGGATGGCCGCATCAGCAACCAGGAACTGGCGGAAAAAGTCGCGCTGTCGCCGTCCGCCTGCCTGCGCCGTTTGCGCTTGCTGGAGAGCGAGGGAATCATCAGCGGCTATCGCGCGGTGTTAAACGCAGAGCAACTGGGGATTGAACTGGAGGCCATCGTCCACCTGTCCTTGCGCCAGGATGTGGAGGATTGGCATGAGACGTTCATCAAGAAGGTGCAGGGCTGGCCGGAAGTGGCCAGCGCCTATGTGATCACCGGCGCCAGCAACTATGTGCTGCGGGTGCAGGCACGCAACCTCAAGCACTTTTCGGACTTTATCGTGAACCACCTGAACCGCACGGCGGGGGTGATGGATATACGCTCGGAGATTGTGTTGCAGAAGATCAAGGATCGGGATGAGGTGCTTGACCTGGTCATCCGCAAATAGCGGCAACACCACAAAACTCTGTGGGAGCAAGCCCGCTCCCACATTTTTAACCGTGTTTAATCTTCCAAAGCACGCACGCGCTGCATGCGCTTTTGCTCTACCGGCGCATCCGCCACTTGCAACTCAAAGTCAAAATCAATCTGCGCAAACCGCCCTTCCACGCCAAACTCTCGCGCCAACTGCGGATCTTCACTGAAGCGAATCTCGGCGATCAACTCATCCCGCGTCGCATAGGCAAAATCATCATGCAGGTACGGGTCATCCGACAGGTTGATCTGCGTGGTCAGGTGCCGATGCCCCGGCGCCGAAATGAAGAAGTGAATATGCGCCGGCCGCTGCCCGTGGCGCCCCAGTTGATCCAGCAGTTGCTGGGTCGGCCCGGTCGGCGGGCAGCCGTAGCCGGATGGCACGATACTGCGGAATCGGTAGTTGCCCTGGGCATCAGTCTCGATGCGTCGGCGCAGGTTGAATTCGGACTGTGTCGGATCGAACCACGAATACGTACCACCGGTATTGGCCTGCCACACATCCACAATCGCCCCAGCCAGCGGCTTGCCCTCGGTGTCACGCACTTGCCCGCGCATGAACAGCGGCACCGCTTCATCGTTGCCATCATCCAACCGTGCCTCGACCTTCGACAGCGGCGCACCGGCCACATACAACGGGCCTTCGATGGTGCGCGGCGTACCACCGGATTTGCCGGCCTCCTCATCGGCCGCGTCCATCAACAGGTCGAGGTAATGCTCCAGGCCCAGCCCGGCGGCGAGCAGACCGGCTTCTTGGTTCTTGCCCAAGTCGTTCAGATAGTTGACCGCCTTCCAGAATTCTTCCGGGGTCACTTCCAGGTCTTCGATGATGTTCACGGTGTCGCGCAGGATCCGGTAAATCAGCGCCTTGGTGCGCGGGTTACCGCCGTCGTTGAGGTTGCCGCTGGCTTCTTCGAGAAACTGTTGGGCATGGGCAGTCTGGGACAGTCGGATGGACATGGTGCATTCCTCATCTTGTAGTTATTAGGGTGAAAACCGGCTTAGCGGTCATCCTCATGGATCGACGACGGGTGACGGCACAGGGCATTCACTTCGATGGCCATGTAGGGAAAGAGCGGCAGTTGCATCAGCAAATCGTGCAGGTCCTGCACGCTGTCGACATCGAACACGCTGTAGTTGGCGTAGTGCCCGGCGATGCGCCACAGGTGGCGCCATTTGCCTTCCTGTTGCAGGCGCTGCGCCAAGGCTTTTTCCTCGGCCTTGAGGCCAGCGGCGCGCTCGGGGTTCATATCGAGGGGCAGGTTCACGGTCATTTTTACGTGGAACAACATGGCAGGTGCCTCTTAGTGTTTGTCACGACGGAAGAACGCCAGACGCTCTTCATCGATGGCCAGGCCCAGGCCCGGTGCGGTGGAGACATGCAGCTGGAAATCGCGGTACACCGGCGGCTCGGTGAGGATGTCTTCGGTGAGCAACAACGGGCCGAACAGTTCGGTGTCCCACGCCAGTTTGCTCAGCGTGAGAAAGGCATGGGCCGACGCCAGGGTGCCGATGCCGCCTTCCAGCATGGTGCCGCCGTACAGGCCGATGCCCGCCGCTTCGGCAATCGCCGCCGTACGCAACACCGCACGCGGGCCGCCGTTCTTGGCGATCTTGAGGGCGAACACCGACGCCGCGCCTTCGCGGGCCAGGTTGAATGCATCTTCGACGCACTCGATGGATTCATCCGCCATGATCGGCGCCGGGCTCGACAGGTTGAGCCGCGCCATACCGCCGCGATTGTTGCGTGAGATGGGTTGTTCGATCAGGTCGATACCGTTGTCGCCGAGCACCTTGCAGGCACGCAGTGCCACCGCTTCATCCCAGGCCTGGTTGACATCGACGCGCACACTGGCGCGGTCGCCCAGGGCTTTTTTGATCGCGATCACATGGGCCAAGTCGTGGCTGACTTCACCGGCGCCGATCTTCAATTTGAAAATGCGGTGGCGGCGCAGGTCGAGCATTTTTTCGGCTTCGGCAATGTCCTTTTCCGTGTTGCCGCTGGCCAGGGTCCAGGCCACCGGCAAGGCATCGCGCACACGGCCGCCGAGCAGTTCGCTGACCGGCAGGTTCAGGCGTTTGCCCAGGGCATCGAGCAAGGCGCTTTCGATCCCGGACTTGGCAAAGGTGTTGCCGCGAATGCTGCGCTCCAGGCGCAACATGGCCGCGTTGATATTGCTCGCGTCTTGGCCGATCAGCAGCGGCGCGAAGTGGCGGTCGATGTTGACCTTGATGCTGTCGGGGCTTTCGTTGCCGTAGCTCAGGCCGCCAATGGTGGTGGCCTCGCCAATGCCTTCGATGCCGTCGGCGCAGCGCAGGCGGATGACCACCAAGGTCTGGTTTTGCATCGTGTGCATCGCCAGCTTGTGCGGGCGGATGGTGGGGAGGTCGACGATGATCGTGTCGATCGACTCGATGGCGCAAATCGGCATGGCTATACCCGTTGGGTTCTTTATAGATTTGAGCCGATTCTGTGCCGTATCTTTCAAGGGTTCCAATATAGAATGGGTCTCGAACAATACCCTCAAGGTATGAAAGGAGCCGTCATGGAACTGCGTCACCTGCGCTATTTCCAGGTGCTGGGGGAGACCCTCAACTTCACCCGCGCGGCCGAACGCCTGCACATCGCCCAGCCGCCGTTGAGCCGGCAGATCCAGCAATTGGAGGATGAACTGGGCGTCATTTTGCTTGAGCGTGGCCGACCGCTGCGGCTGACCGAGGCCGGGAGGTTTTTTTATGAACACGCCAACGTGCTGCTGGAACAACTGAACAAGGTCTGCGACAACACGCGACGCATCGGCCAGGGCGAAAAGACTTGGCTGGGCATCGGCTTTGCGCCCTCGACCCTGTATGGCGTGCTGCCGGAACTGATTCGCCGGCTGCGCACCCATGAGGCGCTGGAGCTGGAGTTGGGGTTGTCGGAAATGACCACCTTGCAGCAGGTCGAAGCGCTCAAGGCCGGGCGCATCGATGTGGGATTCGGGCGGATTCGCATCGACGACCCGGCCATTGTACAACGCGTCTTGGTCGAGGATCGGCTGGTCGCTGTGCTGCCTGCCGGCCATCCGTTGCTGGGCGCGCCCACCACCCTCGCCCAACTGGCCGCCGAGCCTTTTGTGCTCTACCCCGGCAACCCACGCCCCAGCTACGCCGACCATGTGATCGCACTGTTCGACGCCCATGGCTTGAGCCTCAGGGTGGCGCAGTGGACCAACGAATTGCAGACCGCCATCGGCCTGGTCGGCGCCGGCATGGGCGTGACGCTGGTGCCCGCGTCGGTGCAGGTGTTGCACCGTGCGGACATCGGCTACACGCCGATTGTGGAGGCGACTGCGACCTCGCCGATCATCCTCAGCCGACGGGTGAATGATCAATCGCCGGGGCTCAGTCATTGCCTGCAACTGGTGGAAGAGTTGATCTAGCCACGCAGGCGTCGCGCATCATTGCGCTGCAGGGTCTGGCTCGGCGACTCATCGAACAGCTTGCGGTACTCCGCCGAGAACCGCCCCAGGTGGGTAAAGCCCCAGCCCAGGGCAATCTCAGAGATGGTGCGTGTAGAGCCGTGCTCAAGGATTGCCTGGCGCACCGCAGAAAGCCGATGCTTCTTCAAATAAGCCATCGGCGACAGCGCAAAGTACTTGCGAAACGCATCGAACAGCTTGAACCGCGACACACCCGCAGCGGCTTCCAGGTCTTCCAGGTGCACCGCTTCGCGAGCGTTGTCGTGGATGTACTGGCGCGCACGGATCAGGTAATGCGGCAGTTTCACCCCCAGTACATCGCGCAGCTCTTCGGAGTAGTTGTTCGGCTGGGCCAGGATCAGCCCCTTGATCAACGAGCTTTCCAGGTCGCGGGTAAAGGCGGCCTGCTCATACAACTCGCTGCCGTGCTCCAGTTCTGCAATGAAGTAGCGCGCCATGCGCCACCACGCCGCCGATGCGCCGTCCACCGCGTCCATCCCCGACTCAAAGCGCAGCGGCGCATCAATCGGCCGTTGCAGCAAACCTTCCAGCGACTCACTCATCGCCGCCCGCGTGATCACCACCTGCAACTTGCGGCAGTCGCCGGAAATCGCCAGCACCTGGTGCTCGTTGGGCGAGATGATCACGCCCTGGTCGCGGTTGGAGTTCAGGCGCTCACCGTTCTTGCTCAACTCCTGCTCGCCCACCAACGGGAGGCTCAGGCTGTAGCTGCTGAAGTGCTCGGCGTCTTCGATGTCGATGGTCACGTCGGTGCCGTATTCGATCACACCCAAGGTGGTGGCGCGGGACTTGAACATATTGGCACTGTGGTGGAAACGCAGGCGCTCGGGCGTGGCGGTGGCCAGGCGATGGGGCCCGCAGATGCCGGACATCCAGCTGCGTGCGCCTTCCAGGTCGAAGCGTTGAATCGTTTGGCTGCTCATCAGGGTGCACCCACGGCGGTTAGGCTGTTGCGCGCTCTGATGGCGCGTCGTTGTTGTTCGACAGCAAATAATGCGCCACGCCGACGCAATGGCCAGCGGGTGGATAGCAATGGTCGACTAAGTGGATAAGACGCCGACTTTTACGGCCATTACCCTGCCAGACAGTAGCGCATCCCGTCACCGCTGCGCACCGGGTTGGGTATTTGCTGCCCAATTATCCGGCGCAGGTTCCCCCACTAACCGGATAGCCCGCGCCCTGCCCCGCTGCCTCTAATAAACCACCGATTAGCCCTATCAAAAGGTGCCTCCCATGAGTGGTGCAAGAAGCGTCGAGCAGTGGAAAACATTTATCGAAGGTTGTCTGGATTTTCGCCCGGCGGATGAAGTGTTCCGCATCGCCCGTGACATGTTCACCGAGCCGGAGCTGTTCGATCTGGAGATGGAACTGATCTTCGAAAAAAACTGGATCTACGCCTGCCACGAAAGCGAACTGGCGAACAACCATGACTTCGTGACGATGCGCGCCGGGCGCCAGCCGATGATCATCACCCGCGACGGCGAAGGTCGGCTCAATGCACTGATCAATGCTTGCCAACATCGCGGCACCACGCTTACCCGTGTCGGCAAGGGCAACCAATCCACCTTCACTTGCCCGTTCCATGCCTGGTGCTACAAGAGCGATGGCCGGCTGGTGAAGGTCAAGGCGCCGGGGGAATACCCGGAGGGTTTCGACAAGGCGACGCGCGGGCTGAAAAAGGCACGCATCGAGAGCTACAAAGGCTTTGTGTTCATCAGCCTGGATGTGGCGGGCACCGACAGCCTGGAAGACTTCCTGGGCGACGCCAAAGTGTTCTTCGACATGATGGTCGCCCAGTCCGCTACCGGCGAGTTGGAGGTATTGCCAGGCAAATCCGCCTACACCTACGACGGCAATTGGAAGCTGCAAAACGAGAACGGCCTGGACGGTTATCACGTCAGCACCGTGCACTACAACTACGTGGCCACGGTGCAGCATCGCCAGCAAGTAAACACCGAAAACGGCACCGGCGCAGGTAGCACCCTGGACTACAGCAAGCTTGGCGCGGGTGACGCCAACACCGACGACGGCTGGTTTGCCTTCAACAATGGTCACAGTGTGTTGTTCAGCGACATGCCCAACCCCAGCGTGCGCTCCGGCTACGCCACCATCATGCCGCGCCTGGTGGAAGAACACGGCCAGCCAAAGGCCGAGTGGATGATGCACCGCCTGCGCAACCTGAATATCTACCCGAGCCTGTTCTTTCTCGACCAGATCAGCTCGCAACTGCGCATCATCCGCCCGGTGGCGTGGAACAAGACCGAGATCATCAGCCAGTGCCTGGGGGTTAAGGGCGAATCCGACGCGGATCGCGAAAACCGTATTCGCCAGTTCGAGGACTTCTTCAACGTCTCGGGCATGGGCACGCCGGATGACCTGGTGGAATTTCGCGAAGCCCAACGCGGTTTCCAGGGCCGCCTGGAACGCTGGAGCGACATCTCACGCGGCAGCCATCGCTGGGAAACCGGCCCCACGCCGAACAGCGAAGCCATCGGCATCCAACCGGCCATGACCGGCACCGAATTCACCCATGAAGGCCTTTACGTGAACCAGCACCGCAACTGGCAGCAGTTCCTGCTCAAGGGCCTGGACAGACAAGCGCTGACATTGCGGGAGGTGGAATGATGAATGCGCAACTGCAGTACCAGATCGAGCAGTTCTTCTACCGTAAATCCGAGCTGTGCGACGCCCAGGATTGGGACGCTTATGTGCAGCTGTTCGACCCGCAGAGTGAGTTCCACCTGCCGCAATGGGACTCGGAACACGTCTACACCCGTGATCCCAAGCGCGAGATGTCGTTGATCTACTACGCCAACCGCTCGGGCCTGGAAGACCGTGTGTTCCGTTTGCGCACCGGCAAAGCCGCGTCGGCCACACCGATGCCGCGCACCTTGCACCTGATCAATAACGTGCGCATTGCCGAGCAGGCGGATGGAACGCTGGAGGTGAAATTGAACTGGCACACGTTGTTCTATCGATTGGCTACGTCGGAGCAGTTCTACGGACAGGCTACCTACAGCCTCAAGCCCCATGACGACAGTTGGTTGATCACCCGCAAACACGCGCTGCTGCTCAACGACACCATCAACTCGGTGCTGGATTTCTATCACCTGTAACCCTGTAGGAGCCGGCTTGCCGGCGATGGCGTCTGACCTGTTGAACACTGTCGCCCGACAGACCGCTATCGCTGGCAAGCCAGCTCCTACAGTTATTGAATCCATGGAGAATGGTGGATGAATCACAAAGTGGCCTTCAGCTTTGCCGACGGCAAGACCCTGTTCTTTCCCGTCGGCGCCCATGAAATCCTGCTGGATGCGGCACTGCGCAACGGCATCAAGATCCCACTGGATTGCCGTGAAGGTGTGTGCGGCACCTGCCAGGGCCGTTGCGAGTCCGGCGATTACAGCCAGGACTATGTAGACGAAGAAGCCCTGTCCAGCCTCGACCTGCAACAGCGCAAGATGCTCAGTTGCCAGACGCGGGTAAAGTCCGACGCGACGTTCTATTTCGACTTTGATTCGAGCCTGTGCAACGCGCCGGGACCGGTTCAGGTCAAGGGCAGCGTGAGCGCGGTGGAACAGGTGTCGGCCAGCACGGCGATCCTGCAGGTGCAGTTGGATCAGGCACTGGATTTTCTGCCTGGCCAATATGCGCGCCTAGCGGTGCCTGGCACGGACAGTTGGCGGTCCTATTCTTTCGCCAACCTGCCGGGCAATCACCTGCAATTTTTAGTGCGCCTGTTGCCCGATGGGGTGATGAGCAACTACCTGCGCGAACGCTGCCAGGTGGGCGATGAACTGTTGATGGAAGCGCCCCTCGGCGCCTTCTACCTGCGCCACGTCACCAAGCCATTGGTACTGGTGGCGGGTGGCACCGGGTTGTCGGCCTTGCTGGGCATGCTTGATGAACTGGCCACCAATGGTTGCGACCAACCGGTGCACCTGTATTACGGCGTGCGCGGTGCCGAGGACTTGTGCGAAGCGGCGCGTATCCAAGGTTATGCTGCAAAAATCGCAGGCTTTCGCTACACCGAAGTCCTCAGCGCTCCCTCCGACGATTGGCCCGGCAAGCGCGGCTACCTCACTGAGCATTTTGACCTGGCCGAATTGCGGGACAGTTCGGCGGATATGTACCTGTGCGGCCCCCCTCCAATGGTCGAATCCATCCAGCAATGGCTGGCGGATCAGGCACTTGATGGCGTTCAGCTGTATTACGAAAAGTTTACGCAGAGTAATATCTGACCCCTCAGCACTTCTGAGGGGCTGATGCGGCGTGCACTCAACCCTGAGAAAAACAAGTAGAAGGGAATGTTAATGGCGGATGACATGGTTAACCCGGTAGGCCTCAAGCGTGGCCTGAAGAACCGGCACATTCAGCTGATCGCCTTGGGAGGGGCGATCGGCACGGGGTTGTTCCTCGGCTCGGCCGGGGTGCTCAAGTCGGCGGGGCCGTCGATGATCCTGGGTTACGCGATTGCGGGTTTCATCGCGTTCCTGATCATGCGCCAGCTCGGCGAGATGATCGTCGAAGAGCCGGTGGCCGGTTCCTTCAGCCACTTCGCCCACAAATACTGGGGCGGCTACGCAGGCTTCCTGGCGGGCTGGAACTACTGGGTGCTCTACGTGCTGGTGGGCATGGCCGAACTGACGGCGGTGGGTAAGTACATCCAGTTCTGGTGGCCGGAGATCCCGACCTGGGTCAGTGCACTGGTGTTCTTTGTCGCGGTGAACCTGATCAACACCCTGAACGTGAAGTTCTTTGGTGAAGCCGAGTTCTGGTTTGCGATCATCAAGGTGGTGGCGATTGTCGGCATGATCGTGCTCGGCTGCTACCTGCTGTTCAGCGGTACCGGCGGCCCGCAAGCCACGGTCAGCAACCTGTGGAGCCACGGCGGGTTCTTCCCGAATGGCGGCATGGGGCTGTTGATGTCCATGGCGTTCATCATGTTCTCGTTCGGTGGCCTGGAGCTGGTCGGCATCACTGCCGCCGAAGCCAGCGAGCCGCGCAAAGTGATCCCGAAAGCGATCAACCAGGTGGTCTACCGGATCCTGATTTTCTACGTGGGTGCCCTGACCGTGCTGCTGTCGCTGTACCCGTGGGACCAACTGCTGCAAACCCTCGGCGCGTCGGGCGATGCCTACAGTGGTAGCCCGTTCGTGCAGATCTTCTCGCTGATCGGCAACGACACCGCCGCACACATCCTCAACTTCGTGGTGCTGACCGCGGCGCTGTCGGTGTACAACAGCGGCGTGTACTGCAACAGCCGCATGCTGTTCGGCCTGGCCGAGCAAGGTGATGCACCGAAATCGCTGATGAAGCTGAACAAACAAGGCGTGCCGATCCGCGCCCTGGCGATTTCAGCGTTGGTGACGATGCTGTGTGTAGTGGTCAACTATGTGGCACCGCAGAGCGCGCTGGAGCTGCTGTTCGCGCTGGTGGTTGCCTCGTTGATGATCAACTGGGCGCTGATCAGCATCACCCACATCAAGTTCCGCAAAGCCATGGGCGAACAAGGCCTGACGCCGTCGTTCAAGACCTTCTGGTTCCCGTTCAGCAACTACCTGTGCCTGGCGTTCATGGTGATGATCATCAGCGTGATGCTGGCGATTCCAGGCATCAGCGAGTCGGTGTATGCGATGCCGGTGTGGGTGGGGATTATCTACATTGCCTACCGTTTGCGGGTTCGAAACACGAAAGCAGCCGTGGCGCAGTAACCCCTGTGGGAGCGGGCTTGCTCGCGAATGCTGTGCGTCAGTCACCAGATGTGCGGGCTGACCCACCGCTTTCGCGAGCAAGCCCGCTCCCACAGCGTGGATAGCATTCCAAAACAAAAAGCCCCGGAATTCCGGGGCTTTTTGTTTACAGCGTTGAGCGCACTCGCCACAACTCGGGGAACAACACCGTGTCGAGCATCTTGCGCAAATACCCCACACCTTCCGTGCCGCCCGTGCCGGGCTGGAAGCCGATGATCCGCTCTACCGTCGTCACATGGCGGAAGCGCCATTGGCGGAACGAGTCCTCCAGGTCGATAAACTTCTCGGCCAACTGATACAGGTCCCAGTAGCGGTTCGGATCGCGATACACCTCGCGCCACGCCGCCTCCACCGATTCATCGTGAACCGTCGCCGCCGTCGGGTCGCGCTCGGCACGTTTCGGGTCAATCGCCAGGCCAGCCTTGATCATCAGGTTGATCGCTTCGTCGTACAGCGACGGCGTGGCAATCGCTACTTTCAACTCGTTCAACAGCTCCGGCCGATGGGCGTGAGGCCGCAACAGCGCCGCGCTTTTGTTGCCGAGGATAAATTCGATCTCACGGTACTGGAACGACTGGAACCCCGACGACTGCCCCAGGAACGGACGGATCGACTTGTACTCCGACGGCGTCATCGTCGCCAGCACTGCCCAGGCATGCACCAGTTGATCGAAGATCCGCGACACCCGCGCCAGCATCTTGAACGCCGGCGGCAACTCGCCCAGGCGCACGTGTTCGCGGGCGGCCTTGAGTTCGTGGAGCATCAGTTTCATCCACAGCTCGGACGTCTGGTGCTGGATGATGAAGAGCATTTCGTTGTGGTCCGGCGACAGCGGGTGCTGGGCGCTGAGGACTTTGCCCAGGTCCAGGTAATCGCCGTAGCTCATGGACTCGGAGAAATTCAGTTCGGCGTTATGCCATTCTTCAGGCGGCTGGTAGTCAGCAGAGAAAGGACATTGGCTCATCGCGTGGGCTCCTTGAGCGGGCGGAGAATGGCGCGGACCGGGCTCGCGTCCAGGTTGGCAAACCGCAGCGGCAGTGCGATCAATTCATAGTCGCCCTCCGGTACGTCATCGAGCACGATGCCTTCGAGAATCGCCATGCCATGGCGGGCCACGGCGTTGTGAGAATCCATAGTCTTGGACTGCTGCGGGTCCAGCGAGGGCGTATCGATGCCGATCAAGCGCACCCCCAGACTGGCCAGCAGTTCGATGGTTTGTGGAGCGATGGCGGTGAAATTCGAATCCCATTCAGTCAGCGGCGCTTGTGGATAAGTGCGCAGCAACACACGCTCGGGCAGGTTATCCACACGGCTTTCCAACTGATGCGGCTGCACCAGCGCGCCGCTGTCCAGGCAATGCAGCACCCGGCATGGGCCCATGTACACATCCAGCGACACTTCGCCAATTGGCGCACCGTCCGCGCTGTAATGCAGCGGCGCGTCCACATGGGCGCCGGTGTGCGGAGACAAGGTGATACGCCCGACATTCACCGGACACTCCGGGCCAAACTGCCACACGCGCTCTTCCTGGAACGGCGTATCTCCCGGCCAGGTCGGGGTCGCCGTACTCAAGGGCGGGCTGATATCCCACCACGTTTTTATTGGGTTCATTTGAAGGCTCTCGGCGGTTACTGGGGTGAATGATACGAGGGCCGGCTGCGAATTTTCTTGCGAATTCTGGCGTGAGGGGGGAAATCTTTCGCACTTACTGCGAGGAAATGACGGATTGGTGATGGGTTATATCAAATAAACACCGCTGCGCTTCTGGGCATCCCGATGTCGAGTTCAGACCACTGACGCAACGCCCTAGGCCTTAGGGTGGACCTTTCCATTCCCTGCCCTGGAGACACCATGTCCAAGCCCATCACCGTACTGCGCGACACCCACCCCCTGCCGGTCCTGGACGCCTGCAAATGGGAAAAACTCGAAGGCGATCCGCATACCGTCAATCTCAACGCCTACACCAGCGAAGACGGCAGCAAGATCATGGGCACCTGGATCTGCACCCCGGGCAAGTGGTACGTGGACTACGTGAAGTGGGAATACTGCCACTTCCAGGAAGGCTACTGCATCATCACGCCCGAGGGGTTGGCGCCGATTCACTTGCGAGCTGGGGATATCTTCGTGGTGGAACCGGGGATGAAGGGGACGTGGGAAGTTGTGGAGACAGTGCGTAAGTATTTTGTGTTTGCTTGAGCCGCAAAAACCCGGGAGCCCACTATTAGCAGGCTCCCGGAAACGCCCCTATTTGGGCTTGCGATAGCTGTTGATAATCGCCGAGAAGTCCTTGCCCCCTTCCCCACGCTGGCTCATCGATTGATACAACTGCTGGGCCACAGCGCCCAGAATCACGGGTTGCTTGGCCTGACGCGCCGCTTCGGTGGCCAAGCCCAAATCCTTGAGCATCAGGTCAGCACCAAACCCACCGGTATAACCACGCGACGACGGTGCGGTTTCGATCACGCCCGGCCATGGGTTGTAGGTATCGGAACTCCAGCAACGTCCGGTGGAGCTGTTGATGATGCCGGCCAGCACCTGGGTGTCGATGCCCAGCGCATCGCCCAAGGCCATGGCCTCACTGACGCCGACCATGCTGATCCCCAACAACAAGTTGTTGCAGATCTTCGCGATTTGCCCCGTGCCCACATCACCGCAGTGCACGATGTTGCGGCCCATCTGCGCCAGCACCGGTTGTAGGGTGGCGAACAGTTCCGGGGTAGCGCCGACCATGAAGGTCAGCGTCCCGGCTGCGGCGCCGCCCGTGCCTCCGGAGACGGGGGCGTCGGCTACGGCCACACCTTGTTTGGCCGCCACAGCCGCTACGTCGCGGATGGTCTGCGGGTCGATGGTGCTGCAATCCACCGCCGGTACGCCTTTACCGATGCCGGCAAGTACACCGTCTTCATTCAGCCAGACGCTGCGCACATGGGCGGCGGCGGGCAGCATCGTGATCACCAGTTCAGCACCGGTGGCCGCATCACGCGGCGAATCGCTGATGGTGCCACCCAGCTCGGCCAGTTCCTTGAGCACCGTCTGGTTCAGGTCGAACAGGTTCAGCGCATGGCCGGCCTTGATCAGGTTGCGGGCCATGGGTGCGCCCATGTTGCCCAAGCCGATAAATGCAATCTTCATGGTCTTCTCCCAGAATCAGCGCAGGTTGATGGTGGTGTTGACGCCATCGTTTACCGTGTCGTCATCGAACCAGCGGCTGGTGACGGTCTTGGTCTGGGTGTAGAACTGCACCACTTGCTTGCCATACGGGCCCAGGTCGCCGAGCTTGGAGCCACGCGAACCGGTGAAGCTGAAGAAAGGGACGGGCACCGGGATCGGGATGTTGATGCCGACTTGGCCTACGTCGATTTCGCTCTGGAACTTGCGCGCCGCCGCGCCGCTCTGGGTGAACAGGCCGGTACCGTTGCCGAACGGGTTGGCGTTGACCAGGGCGATGGCCTCGTCGAGGGTCGCGACCTCCAGCACCACCAGCACCGGGCCGAAGATTTCCTGGGTGTAGATCTGCATATCGGTGGTCACGCCCGAGAACAGGGTCGGGCCGACAAAGTTGCCTTGCTCGAAGCCCGGCACCTTGATGTCGCGGCCGTCCAGTTCCAGCTTGGCGCCTTCTTTCACGCCGCTCTCGATGAGTTCCAGGATACGTGCCTTGGCGCGCTTGGAAATCACCGGGCCGACATCCGTGCCCGCTTCACTGCCCGCGTTGACCTTGAGCTTTTGCGCCAGCACTTTCAGGTCCGGCAGCCATTGCTTGGACGCGCCCACCAGCACCACCACCGAGGTCGCCATGCAACGTTGGCCCGCCGCACCGAAACCGGCGCCGACCAGAGCATTGAGGGTGTGTTCACGGTTGGCATCCGGCAGCACCACGGCGTGGTTCTTGGCACCCATCATCGACTGCACACGCTTGCCGTGTTTGCCGGCCAAGTCGTAGACGTGAGTGCCCACTGCGGTCGAGCCCACGAAGGACACGGCCTTGATGTCTTTGTGAGTGCACAGCGCATCCACCACATCCTTGCCGCCGTGCACCACGTTGAGCACGCCAGCCGGCACGCCAGCTTCCAGCGCCAGCTCCACCAGCAGCATCGTTGACAGCGGGTCCTGCTCGGACGGTTTGAGAACGAAGGTGTTACCGCAGGCGATGGCCATCGGGAACATCCACAGCGGGATCATCGCCGGGAAGTTGAACGGAGTAATGCCGGCGCACACGCCAATGGGTTGGCGAAGGGTGTAGGTGTCGACGCCACCTGCGACGTTTTCAGCAAACTCGCCCATCTGCAGGGTGCCGATGGAGCAGGCGTGCTCCACCACTTCCAGACCACGGAAAATATCGCCCTCAGCATCGGCAATGGTCTTGCCCTGCTCGTTGCTGAGCACCACGGCAATGCGCTTGGAATGTTCGCGGATCAAGGCTTGCAGCTTGAGCATGATGCGCATGCGCGCGCCGATCGGCGTCAGCTTCCAGGTCTGGAAGGCGCGGTGGGCAGCGTCGATGGCAGCGTTGACTTCATCGGCAGTAGCGAATGGGACTTTGGCCAGCACCTCTTGGGTGGCCGGGTTGACGATGTCTTGCCACTCGGTGGTCTTGGACTCGACCCACTCGCCGTTGATCAGCAACTTGACCTGTTGCACGGAAATATCGGCAGATGCGTTCATGTGGTCTCCAATCTTATATTTATGCAGAGACAAGGCGCGTAACCGCCTTGGGAAATGAGGCGTTCGGACTGTTTTTGGAGTATAGATGTGCAAATCTCTAATAAGAACGCACATAAAAGCCGGACCAATATGCAAAAAAACATCACGTCGCTGGGCTCCCTGAACTGGGATGACCTGAAGTTTTTCCTCGAAGTGGCCCGCACCCGCAAGGCCAGCGTGGCCGCCAAGCGCCTGGCGGTGGACTACACCACCGTGTCGCGGCGCATCAGTTCACTGGAAGTGTCCCTCGGCACCCTGCTGTTCGAAAAATCCCGGACCAACGGTTTCGTGCTCACCACCGAGGGCCAGCGTTTGCTGGGCTACGCCGAGTCCATCGAAAGCACCCTGCACATGGCCTGCGAGCAAGTCTCCGGCTCAGGCGTGGCGCTGTCGGGCCATGTGCGCATGGGCTGCACCGAAGGGTTCGGGAGCTTCTTCGTCACCCCGCAGTTGAGCCACTTCGTCGACACCTACCCGGCCATCTCAGTGGACATCCTGCCCCTGCCCCACTTCATCAGCCTGTCCAAGCGCGAAGCCGACATCGTCATCGCCCTGGAACGGCCGGAACATGGGCCGTATGTGTGCTGCAAACTGTGCGACTACAAATTGCAGCTGTACGCGACCCAGGAATACCTCGACCAGCACCCACCGATCCGCAAACCGGCGGATTTGGCCGAGCATCCGTTTATCAGCTATGTGGATGACTTGGCGTTCAGCTCGGAGTTGCTGTATCTGGCCAACGTGGTGCCCGGCGCCAGCGCCAGCCTGCGCAGTACCAGCGTGATCGCGCAGTACGTGGCGGCGCAGCAGGGTCGGTCGATGGCGATATTGCCGTGTTTTTTGGCGGCGCAGGATCCACGGTTGTTACCGGTGCTGGGGGAGCAGATTTCCATCACTCGCCAGTTCTGGATGTATTGCCGGGAGGATTTGCGCAAATTGAAGCGGATTACGTTGTTGTGGGACTACATCAGGGAAGTGACGGAGCAGAATCAGGGGTTGTTGATGGGGGAGACACGGGAGATCAGGTTTGCGGATTAAAGGGCCATCAATGGGTAAAGCCAGTGTCGATGACCTGACACAAGCAATGACGCCGAGCCGTTAAGCGAACACGTTAGCAAGCGCGCCGCAAGGCTCCTACCGTTGAGCGCGTTTCAAACTGAAGGCGGGCTCAGTCTGACTTCACCACAATCGACACCCGCCGATTCTCCGTGCGCCCCGCCACCGTGGTATTCGGCGCCACCGGCTCGCTGCTACCCAGCCCGCGCAGTTGAATGTTCTCTTCCTTCATACCCACACCGGTCAACACCGCCGCCACGCTTTTTGCGCGGCGCAGGGACAGTTGCTGGTTGTAGGTTTCCTTGCCCGACGCATCGGTGTGGCCGTCGACGCGTACGCGTTCGATGCCAACGCTCAGCAAGGCCTTGCCGATGCGCTGGACGATGTCGGTGCTGGGTTGGTTGAGGGTTTCGACATCGCTGCCGAACAGCACTTTGCCGGACAGGCCGAATGCCCAACCGTCGTCGGTCAGCTCAAAACCTTGTTGTTTGAGAACGGCCACTTGCTCCGCGGTCAGGCCTTTGGGGGGCGGCGTCTGGCAGCCGCCGAGGGCGAGCAGTGCTACCAGCAGGGTGATAAACATGAAACGTGCGGTCGTGAACAAGGGGTCAACTCCTGTGTTGAACGTTGACGACGGGGTTATCCGACTCCGCCGTTTGCTGGCCGCCCGAGGATAAACGCTTGGCCTGATACATCGCCGCGTCGGCGGCGTTGAGCAAGGTGCCAGGAGTGGCGCCATGCTCGGGGTAGATCGCAATGCCGATACTGAGGGAGGTCAATACCTGGGTGTTGCCGGGCACGGGGATGGGCAGGTCCATGCTGGCGATGATCTTTTCGGCAATACGCTCGGCGTCTTGCGCCTTGTGCAACGGCGCCAGCAGGATGGCGAACTCATCGCCGCCCAGGCGCGCCACCAGGTCATCTTCACGCAATTGCGCACGCACGCGCTCGGCGACGGCGACGAGGACGGCGTCGCCGGCGGCGTGGCCAAAGCTGTCGTTGATCTCTTTGAAACGGTCACTGTCGAGGTATAGCACCGCCACCTGTTCTTTGGCCTTGGCTGCGCTGCGCAGGGCGCGGATCAAACGGCCTTCGAAGAACGCACGATTGGGCAGGCCGGTCAGGCTGTCGTGGTTGGCCTGGTGGGCGAGGGATTCGTTCTCGCTTTGCAGGTGGCTTTGCCAGGCTTCCATTTCGCCGAGCAAGGCATTGAAGTCACTGCCCAGGTTGTCGAGTTCGGCGATACGCGCCGGCGGCACGCGGCGGTCGAAGTCGCGCTCGCTGCGGGCGGCGTGGGCCACGGCGGCAAGGCTTTGCAGCGGGCCGGTAATGCCGCGCAACAGGCGTCGCGCCAGGTGTAGGGCAATCCACGCGCTAAGCGCGGTGCAGATGAGGATCCCGGCCAGGCCGCTGAGCAGGAAGCGCAGCAGACTACCGCCGTGGCCGGTGAGATGAATGCTGCCGATGGCTTTGCCTTGATGCAGGATCGGCTGGCTGATGGGTTGTTCGAGCAGGGTATGCGCCAACTCCAACTCGACCCGCGAGAGCATGCCGGTTTCCGGGCGTATCCACTTCGCCAACAGCTTGCCATTGGCATCGAACACTTCGGCCTCAGCCACTTCTTCGGTGGAGGCGATCAGACTGAGGGCTTCAGTGGCCGCCGCGCTGTCGTTGAACACCACCGCCGCTTCCACCGTGTAGTTGATAGAACGTGCGATCAGGTGCAGGTTGTGCTCGGCATAAACCCGCAGCGCCAGTACGCCGAGCAGGGTCAGTGAGACGCTCGCCAGCGCCACCGCCACCAGCGCCAGGATCATGTGCCCCCGGCCGATGACGGAACGCAGGGTCGGCCGCGCTTTGACGGCTTTCATGACGCCGGCGCTCGGCGACGGGACAACTGCAGCACGCTGGGATGAATGCGCACGCCGCTGCGGGCGACGGAGTCGAGGTTGACCTCAAACGACACCTGCTCATCGCTCACGCGCAGGCAGAACAGACTGCCCACGGTGCATTGGTCGCCGCCTTCGCTGATGCTCAATACCGGATGGCCGATCAACGACGTGAACAGCTGGCTGCGCTCATCAGCACTGAGCTTGCCGATGTACACCGCGTCGCACGCATTGACGATATCGGGATGGCTGGCCAGCAGGCGCTGCACCACCACTGGGCGACCGGTGGCCTGGGTGGTGCCTTTGATCAGGTCGTCGGTGTATTGAGTCGGGCCGACGATGCACAGGCGCAATTGCGCAGGTTCTACCGGCCAGCGCGCATAACTGAGGATACCGAGTACCACTTGGGTGACGGCCTGCGCGCGATGGGCGGCAAGGCTCGCAGGGTCGGACGCCTGGGCGAAGGTGTGTGGCGCGACCACGCACAGGACCGCCACCAGCAGCATGCGTCTCCAGCTCAAACTGCGCTCTGTGGGCGAGACAGCCACGTTCATGCAGCGATTCTCTCAGGTGTTTTTAGATGATGCCGCAACGATAGCACAGCGGCGGAAAACCCCGCGAAGAGTAGGTCTTCGCAGGGGGCGCTATTTTTCCAGAAAAATCAGGCGACTGAACCAGAAATCTGACATGACCTAGCAGTCAGTTATTTTCGGATTCGTGACCCAACTCCAGCATCAACCCACTCAAACGCTTGACCTTGCGCCTGACGGCTTCTTCAAACACGCCGCCACGGGGCTCGATCAGGCTGAACCAGCGCTTGGCCCTTGTGATGCCGGTGTAGATCAGCTCCTTGGTCAGCACCGGGTTCAACGCATCCGGCAGGATCAGCGCGGTATGGGTGAATTCCGAGCCCTGGGATTTGTGCACGGTCATGGCGTACACAGTTTCTACATCGTTCAGACGGCTGGGCAGCACAAATCGCACACCGCCCTGACCGTCATTGCGTGGGAAGGCCACGCGCAGCATCTGGGGGCCGCCGTCGCTTTCGGGCAGTTTCAGCGCGATGCCGATGTCACCGTTCATCAGGCCCAGGCCGTAATCGTTACGGGTCATCAGCACCGGGCGGCCTTCGTACCATTGCTCGTCGCCTTCGATCAACCGCACCTTGCGCAGGGCGGCGGTGATGCGCAGGTTCAGGCCTTCCACGCCCCAGGGGCCTTTGCGTACCGCGCAGAGCAGTTGGAAAGCGTCGAAGGCTTGCAGCAGTTGTTGCGCCCAGTGGGTCCAGGCTTGGCTTTCACGGGGCGTATCCGGCGACGGACGGGCGCTTTGCAACAGTTTGAGGTAATAGCGATAGCCCTCGGCACCGTCACCCTGCCCGTCCAGCACCAAGCGTTCCAGGGCGTGATCATGTTCGCCCTTGAGGCTGACGCAAAACAGATCAGCGTGACTCCGCGCGGCCAGCAGTTTGCGGGCTTCCTCTGCGTTTTGCTGGTTGACCCAACGCGCCAGTTGGCCGATGCCGCTGCCTTCGCCGAAACGTCGCGAGTAACGCAGCATCACCACCTGCTGGGCCAAGGGGTGGCTGGCGTCGAGGTCTTCCTGCAGGCCGCTGGCGCTGAGGTCTTCACCGCTGACGGCTTGCAGCCATTGGCGGGTCTCGGCGCTGTAGAAACCGGCTTCGGCGTCGCGACACAAGTCACCGAGGACGGCGCCCGCCTCCACCGATGCGAGTTGGTCCTTGTCGCCCAGCAGTACCAGGCGCGCATGGGGTGGTAAGGCGTCGAGCAGGTTAGCCATCATTTCCAGGTCGATCATCGAGGCTTCGTCCACCACCAGCACATCCAGGGGCAGCGGATTGCCGAGGTGATGACGAAAATGCCGCGTGCCTGGGCGACTACCCAGCAAGCGGTGAACGGTGGTGACCTGGGTCGGGATTTTTTCCTTCACGCTGTCCGGCACTTTCAGTGACAGCACTTGTTGGCTGATGGACTCGGTGAGGCGTGCGGCGGCCTTACCGGTGGGCGCGGCCAGGCGAATGCGCAATGGACTGCCGGACTCCACAGCCGGCGCCTGCAACAGCGCGAGCAAGCGCACCACGGTGGTGGTTTTGCCAGTGCCAGGGCCGCCGGTGACGATGCTGAATGCACCGCGTGTAGCCAGGGCGCAGGCGAGCTTTTGCCAGTCGATCACGCCGTCAGGGGGCGGTTGATCGAAGAGGCTGTTGAGGCGCTGCGGCAAATCGACGGCCACGTTTTCCTGGGTGGCAAGACGCAGGCGCAAGGCGCTGTCGATGCGCCGTTCGTAAGTCCAATAGCGGCGCAGGTACAGGCGCTTGCCGGACAGGACCAAAGGCCGACTCTGCGCGGATTCGCTGGCATCGACCGCCAGCGCGACCAGATGACTGGCGGCCAGTGCGTGGCACCAGTGGGCGCCGTCCAGGCCTTCCAGTAACTGCGACGGCAGCAACATGGCGCCGGTTTGCAGGTCGCCTTCAGGCGGCAACGACAGCGCAAAGTCCGGCGCCTTGAGGGTTTCGAACAGGTCGAGGCAGACGTGACCATGGCCCAGTTGATGGCTGGTCAGCGCGGCAGCCAGCAGCACCAACGGGTCGGCCTGTGGATCGAGTTCGTGCAGGAAGCCGACGAAGGCTTTGTCCAAGGCACGCAACCAGCCACGGTCGACCCAACGCTCCAGCAATTGCACCAGGTCGGCGGCGCGGCTGAGGGGCGTCAGCTCCTCCAGCGGTAACGGCGACAGGCTCATAACAACACTCCTTGTTCCCAGGCAGGCTCAACCTTGGGCGGGATGGGCTTGCCCTGGAACAGCAGGTCCAGGCCTTCGATCAGTTCCCGCGGCGGTCGGGTGAAATACGCACCCTGGCTCGCGGACTGCGTGCCCCGTAGGAAAATGTACAGCGCACCGCCGACATGGCGGTCGTAGTCGTAGTCCGGCAGCCGCGCCTTGAGTTGGCGGTGCAGGGCCAGCAGGTAAAGCACGTATTGCAGGTCGTACCGATGATCGAGGATCGACTGTTCCATGGCATCCAAGGTGTAGGCCGAATCGTCGGGGCCAAGCCAGTTGGATTTGTAGTCGGCCACGTAATAGCGGCCGTCATGTTCGAAGGTCAAATCGATGAAGCCCTTGAACATGCCGTTGAGCAGCACAGGCTCGGCGGCGACGCGGGAAACGCCGTTGTGGGTGTATTGGCACACCAGCTTGTCGAGGGCGAGTACGTCGACCTTGTGGCTGGCAAACCAGAACTCCATCTCGATCTGGTACTGCTGCAAAGCGCTGAGGGAGACGTGGCCGTTGTCCACAGGCAGTGGCGTTTGCAGCAGGTGGCCGAGCCAACTGCTGAGGGTGATGATCCAACCTTCCCAGTTGCGCCGGTTGCAGCGGGCGCCCACAGCCTTTTCGATGGCCTCGGGCGTAACGCTGAAACCCTCCTCCCCAGCCCATTCCAGCAAGCCGTGCAGGAAGGTCCCTGGGTTAGGGCCACGAGGGAAACGATGAATATCGCCGCCGGATGCCGCCACTTCGCGGGGTGCGTCGGGGTCGAGGCGTTCGTCATCGAACAGCTTCTGGGCCTGCGGGCTTTCCGGTGCTTCGAGCGTGGCAGCGCTCATGCTGTCGCCAATGCGCAAGGCGCTGTAGGAGGCTATCCACCAGTTTTCTGCAGCCTTGCGCTTGGGCAGCAAGGGTGCTCGCAGTGTGGCTTCGTTGCGCGGTGGGTGGAAAAGGATGTCTTGCGCTTCGGGCACCTGGACGTAGTTGATTGCGGTGCAACCTTCTTGAAGGTCCAGGAGCCAGCGCGCCAAGCCGGCGGATTCACCCAACGAGGCGCCTGCACCGAGCAAATAGCCCAGCGCCGACAGGTGCAGCACGGAGCTGTTGCTGTTGCCGCGTTTGAGGTCGGCGATTCCGAGCCAGCACGCATGCTTGGCACGGGTCAGGGCTACGTAGAACAGGCGCAGGTCTTCGGCCAGGCGCTCATTGTCGGCTTGGACGATCAGCTCAGGCGTAGGGCGCAGGCTGACTTGAGATTTGCCGTTTTCATCGTGGTAGTGCAGCGGTAAGCGGCTGCCATCCACGGGTTTGGCTGAGCAGATGAAGGGCAGGAAAACCAGGTCGTATTCCAGGCCTTTAGATTTGTGGATAGTCACGACCTTGACCAGTTGCTCATCACTTTCCAGGCGCAGGATTTGTTCTTCACCCGCCTGCCCCGAGAGCGCCAGATGCTCGGCCAGATGGCGGATCAGCGCCTGTTCGCCATCCAGTTCAGAGGCAGCCTGTTGCAGCAGTTCGCTGAGGTGCAGCAGGTTAGTCAGCACACGCTCACCGTCACTGCGCGCGATCAGGGTTTGCGGCAGTTTGAAGTCGTGTAGCAGACGACGCAGCATCGGCAACACGCCTTGGGTACGCCAGATCGCACGGTAGCCACGGAACTGCATGACTCGGCTTTCCCACGCCAGTTCATCCTGGTTCAGACGCTCCAACTCCGGCAGTGACAGGTTCAGGGTGACGCAGGCCAGTGCGGCGCGCAGCGGGCGCTCGACATCCGGCTCGGCGCAAGCCTTGAGCCAGGCCAGCAGGTCGTGGGCTTCCTGGGCGGCGAAGACCGAGTCCTTGTCGGACAGATAGACGCTGCGCACGCCACGGCCGGCCAACTCGGCGCGCACGGCCTGGGCCTCTTTGCCGTCGCGCACGAGGATGGCGATGTCTGACGGGCGCACGCCGTTGAAGCTGCCGTCCGGTTGTAGGAAGCCTGCGCTGCCTTGCTGCCCGCCGTTGAGCAATTCAACGATGTGCGTGGCACAGGCCGCCGCAAGCTGCTGACGATACAGCACGTTGGAAACCGGCTGGTCAGTAGGCAAGTGCCAGAGGTTCAAGGCTGGCAGCGTTTGGCCATTTACCTGCAATTGTTCTTTACGTCCCTGGGACAGTACCGAGTGGAACGGCACCGGGTTTTCACCATTGGGCTCGCGGAACAGGAACGCGCCGCGACCGGTTTCCGCACGCTGGAACACGTGGTTCACCGCGTCGACCATCGCGTGGCTGGAGCGGAAGTTGGTGCCCAAGGTGTGGTGACGACCGGTGGTGGACTGACGGGCGCGCAGGTAAGTGTAGATATCGGCGCCGCGGAAGGCGTAGATCGCTTGCTTGGGGTCGCCGATCAGGAACAGGCCACTGTCGAGGTGGTTTTCTTCGATGCGATAGATGCTGTCGAAGATGGCGTATTGCACCGGGTCGGTGTCCTGGAACTCGTCGATCAAGGCCACCGGAAATTGCTCGCGAATCACGCTGGCCAGGCGTTCGCCGCCGTCAGCGTGCAGCGCGGCGTTGAGGCGGATGAGCATGTCGTCGAAGCCCATTTCGGCGCGACGGCGTTTTTCTTCTTCAAAGCGTTTGCCGACCCAGCCGGCCGCGTGTTGCAACACGGCGGCGTCGGGGGTTGGCAGCGCATCAAGCGCCGCCTTGAGGCCGGCCATTGCGTCGATACCGGGATGCTGCGGTGGCTCACCTTTCCAGGCTTCGGCCATGCCGTCGGGTGTCAGGCGCGTGAAACCGGTGCCGATGTCGAGTTGTTCGAGGGTTTCGTCAGCAGCCCAGGCGCTGATCTTTTCGAACCAGGGCTCGAAGTAGCGCGCCTGCATCTTGCGCCCGTCGACGGCTTTGGCGGCTACGGCTTGCAGGCAGATGTCGCGCAGCTCGGCGGCCCATTGTTGCCAAGGCATCTTGAGGGTTGTCAGCGCTTGTCGACGCTCGTGCAGGCAGGCCGTGATCAGTTCTGCGGGCTCGCGGGTTTCATCCGTCGGCCGTTCGCTGCCGAACAAAGCGCGCACTCGCGGCATCAACGCGGCGGGGCCACTCCAGTTGTTGCGCACCCAATTGAGCGCATCGTCGTGCATCGGGTAGCAGAACAGTCGCCAGTAATCGCGCAATACTTCGCCGAGCAAGTCGCTGTGATCGGTTTCCAGGGTCTGGGTGAACAGGCTGCCACTGTCGAAGGCATGTTCGCGCAGCATGCGCTGGCACCAACTGTGGATGGTCGAGACGGCTGCTTCATCCATCCATTGGGCGGCAATGTCCAGGCGATTGGCGCAGGCGGGCCATTGTTCGGCTAGGTAATCGGCGCGCAGATCGGCGATCAGGGCGTCTGGCTGTTCAATCTCTTCACGAAAAAACCGCGCGGCTTCGGCCAGGCGAATGCGGATGCGTTCGCGCAGTTCTTTGGTGGCGGCATCGGTGAAAGTCACTACCAGGATTTGCGGTGGCAGCAGTTCGCGGCCAAAGCCTGATTCATCGCCTCCATGGCCGAGGACCAGGCGCAGGTAGAGGGCGGAGATGGTGAAGGTCTTGCCGGTGCCAGCGCTGGCTTCAATCAGCTGGCTGCCTTTGAGCGGGAAGGCCAGGGCCAAGGGTTTGCTGGTCATGCGCCGGCCTCCTCGCCAGTGAGTGATCGCCATGGGGCGTTGAGCAGCGGGCGATACAGGGTTTCGCACCAACCTTCGAATTCTTCGCTGGCAATCAGCGTGGCGTAGTCGGGGAATTGCCGGGTAAGCGCCGGGGTTTCGCGGCGCTCACCATCGGTGGTCAGGCCATCGCCTTCGTAAGCTTTGCTGGCGGCCGCCTGGGCCTTGGCAGGATCGGTTTGGCTAAGCCAAGCGAAAGCGGTTTTGACGGCGACGGGCAGCGGCTGGCTCATCCCGGTATGCCAGGCCAGCAATAGGTTACCGAGTAGTTCCTGGGCATTGGTTTTATCCAGCGGCGGCAGCAACAGGGTGTCATCGCTGGCCACCAAGCCGGTGCTCAATGGCAGACCGCAGGCGCAGGCAACCACATGATTGACCCAGGGGCGAATCAGGCGATGCCACTTGCGGGTCTTGATCGAGCCTATGCTGTTAGGGATGGTGGTGACGCTGAGCAACCCGCCATCGCTGCGTCGATGCAGACCACTGATCCAGCCTTCCAACTGAACGCCATTATGCTCAAAAATGACCGGTTCGGCACCGGTGTGCGGGGTGGGCCAGAGGGCGAGTAATTGCTGATAGCGTCGCAACAGATCGGGTAACGGTTCGATCAGTTCGTTGCGTAGGCATTCGCCGAAACCGACCATCGGCAACAGGCCACTCCCCTGCAGGCGCAGGGCCTGGGCGTTCAGTGCCTGGTCGAGATGATCAGGCTGGGTGAGTGCGGCGCTCAGTAGGCTGTCGCTCAGGCTGTAGCGTTGCAGGGCATCGAGGACGAAGGGTTCTTCGTCGGCCAGTGGCACTTCGGCGGCTTCGAAGAACACTTTCAGGCGTTGGCTGAAGAAATGTTTGACCGGGTTGCGCAGGAAGTCTTGAAGCTGACCGAGGCTCAGGGGTTCGTCCTGTTGATGCGAGCTGAGTTCCTCTTCTTTTTGCATGGCATCCGGCGTTTCGTGCAGTAATTGCCACTCACGGGCGTAGCTGAACAGCGCGTCGCCCTCATGGAAGTAGCGGGCGCTGAAAGGTTGCAGTGGGTGCTCTTGCGTCATGGCTTCGATAAGCGATGCGTCGCTGTTGGCGTGGTGCCAGCCGCTGGCGAGATGGTCGCGTAGTTGGCCTATCAATACCGAGGCCGGGCGGTCGCTGTTGTCGCGGATGCTACGACCTACCCAACTGATGTACAACTGGTCGCGGGCTGAAAGCAGCGCTTCGAGCAGCAGGTAGCGGTCGTCCTCGCGGCGCGAACGGTCGCCGGGGCGGTAGTCGCTGCCCATCAAGTCGAAGTCCAGCGGGGGTTGCGCGCGCGGGTAATCGCCATCGTTCATGCCGAGCAGGCAAACGAGCTTGAATGGGATCGCTCGCATAGGCATCAAAGTACAGAAATTGACAGCCCCGGCGAGGAAACGTTGGGACAGGCGACCTTGATCCAGACCCGCGAGCCAGGCTTCGCGGACTACGGTGAGAGGTAACTCGTCCTGCAGTCCTACAGATTCGCAGGTTTCCAGCCAGGTTTCCCTGAGTTGTTCGAGTTGGCCCAGCAGGTAGTCATCGTGTTCGCTGCTGGGTAGGAAGAACAGTTGCATCAGGCGTTGCAGACGACCGCCCCACTCCGTCGGAGAAGCCGGTAGCGACAATGCTTGATGCGCGTCGCTAAGTGCGTCGAGCAAAGCGACCAGAGGACCAATGAGCGCCGCGTCGAGGCCACCGATTTCATCGTAGGGCTCGATACCCTCACACGCTGCGCCGGTGCCTACGGCGTAACCGAGCAACATGCGCCGCAGGCCGAAACGCCAGCTGTTTTGTTCCAACTCCTTTGGCAGGCCCAGGCCGGCACGTTGTTCGGCGTTGAGCCCCCAGCGGATGCCGGCACCTTCTATCCAGCGATGCAGCGTAGGCAGGTCGCGCTCCTTGATGGCGAAGCGTTCGCGCAGGGCCGGAACGTCGAGCAGGTCGAGGATCTCGCTGACGGGGAAGCGGCTGTCGGGCAGTTTCAGCAGGTGTTCGACGGCGATAAGCAGCGGGTCGCGGCCGCGTTGGCCTTGGTCGGTCAGGGTGAACGGGATGAAGCGTGGGTCATTGCGTTCGAGTTGGCCAAACACGGCGCGAATGTGCGGCGCGTAGCTGTCGACATCCGGAACCATGACGATGACATCTCGCGGACGCAGCGAGGGGTCGGCACTGAAGCGTTGGAGCAGCTGGTCGTGGAGGATTTCCACTTCGCGCTGGGCGCTGTGGGCAATGTGGAAGCGGATTGAGGTATCGTGATCCAGATCAACGGCAGGCCATAGCTCGCGGGTTTCGTTGAGTGGACGCAGTTCCAGGATGTCGTCCTGGAGCTGATTGAGCAGTGTGGTGGGCTCACTGTCGCTGAACAGGTCAATGCGACCATCGCGGAATGCAGCGCGATAACTGTTGGGGTCGTCGTAGCTGTCCAGCAGGCTGATGTAGTCACGGCCTTGCTTGCCCCAGGCGGCCAGTAGCGGGTGGGCGTGCTGGTGCAGGGTTTGTGGGTCGATGGTGATCGGCATGCCGGCTTTACGCGCTTGGCGTTTATATTCGTTACGCAGCAGGTCTTTGTCGGCGACGATGTCAGACCAATGGTGACGGCAGGGGTTGTGCACGCAGAGCAGGACTTGGCTGAATCGCGCGAGGCCGGCGAGGGCCTCAAGGGCCTGGGCGGGCAACGAGGAGATGCCAAAAACTATGACTCGGGATGGCAGGCCCTCGGGTGCTGTTTCCATTGTATTGATGCGCTCGATAAAGCGTTGGTGAACGCCGGCGCGGCTTTCGGCCATGCCTTCTTCACCGACATCCAGCAACAGTGCGCGCCATAGTTCGGCTTGCCAGCAGTTGGCTGGGTTGAGCGGTTTTGATTCGCCTCGACCGTTGCGCAGTTGGTGGCGGCCGGCAGCCCAGTCTTCGAGCCAATCGGCGCGGTAGACCTGATATTGGTCGAACAGGTCAGCCAGGCGCTCGGCGAGTTGGTAGCGTTTGCGCAAATCGGTGTCGTGGGTGAGAAAACGCTGCAGCGGTTCGAAGTGCGGCTGATCGATAAGCTCCGGGAGCAGTCGCATAAGGCGCCAGGTCAGCGGGGCTTTGTCGAGCAGGGACTTGGGCGGAATTTCATCTTTGCCCAAGACCATACGATAGAGCTGCCACATGAAGCTGCCAGGCAGTTGAACATCGATTGCTGCGGCTATTCCGCAGCCGCCCATGTCGTCTTCTTCCGGATCTTCAGCCAGGGCCAGCTTGAGCCATTGGGCGATGCCGTTGCTTTGTACCAGGGCAATTTCGTTTTCCAGGGGCGCCAGGGGATAGCGGCGCATCCAACTGACCACCAGGCTGCGCAGTTCGTCCAAGCGGTTGCCGTGAACCACCATGAATCCAGGGCTGAGGGACGTCGCATCCGGCATAACGGCTTCCTTGGGAAAAGCAAAAATCGAGGGTGCGACTTTAGCACTGTGGGCAGTTGTTGGAGGAATTGGGATGTTAGCTGTCTTTTCGACCGCCCAAAACAAAACCCCATCTGCTTTCGCAAATGGGGTTTCGGAATTTAATCTTGACGATGACCTACTCTCACATGGGGAAACCCCACACTACCATCGGCGATGCATCGTTTCACTGCTGAGTTCGGGATGGGATCAGGTGGTTCCAATGCTCTATGG
>Ga0209070_100278_pt1 | contig 47596 bp, 48 predicted proteins | sample SynthPrep_5_END__FD_187205 | JGI IMG/M metagenome (GOLD analysis project Ga0209070, IMG submission 187205) | Synthetic microbial communities from Ohio, USA - SynthPrep_5_END_DS10_MetaG (SPAdes) (version 2) | ecosystem: Engineered > Bioreactor > Aerobic > Activated sludge | place: USA: Ohio... | reverse complement strand
CGACAATTACGCTCATCGCGTAGTCGAGGTAGGACTGTTTCAGCTCGTCTTCGATATTGACCGGGAGGATTTCTTTGGCCAGTTCGCCCATGAGAAGCCTGATTCCTTTTTCGGGTGAAACCTCGTCACATCCATATGGGACGAACGAAGCTCGCCGCTGCCGGCAGAGTGCCTGACAACGACTTACGACAAATCAACGAGTTATGACACGGATCTGCACGTTATAGGCCACCCCTCGGGGCAACCCTGGAAACCGCCGGATGTTATCACAATCGCCGCCACGCACCTATCCCCCTGATGCGCATGGAGCATAGTAAGTTGACGGGTGACAGGCTTGAGGGCGACGAGAGGGGCTCAGAGCTGGATCCATGCCCGTTTTCAGGGGCAAATTGGCTTAATGCAGGCGCTTACGGCACATCAACTTGGCCAGCTTGGCGGTGTCCGGCCGCTCGACCACGCCTTTTTCGGTCACGATCACGTCGATCAGGTCGGCCGGAGTCACGTCAAACACCGGATTGTAGGCGCTCACATCGGCTGCGAAACGCTGGCCGGCGACTTCCAGCAACTCGCCGGTATCGCGCTCTTCCAGGGCGACATCATCGCCAGTGGCCATCATCAGGTCCAAGGTCGAACTCGGCGCCACCACCATGAAGCGCACGCCGTGGTGCATTGCACACACGGCCAACTGGTAAGTGCCGATCTTGCTGATCACATCGCCATTGGCGGCAATGCAATCGGCGCCGACGATCACCCAGGTCACGCCTTTGGTCTTGAGGATGTGCGCGCCGGCCGAGTCGGCATTCACCGTCACCGGGATGCCCTCGCCCGCCAGCTCCCAGGCGGTCAGCCGCGAACCTTGCAGCCAGGGCCGGGTTTCATTGGCGTAGACCTGCTCGACCATGCCTTCCAGATAGGCCGCACGAATCACCCCGAGCGCCGTACCGACACCGCCGGTCGCCAGGGCGCCTGCGTTGCCGTGAGTGAGGATGGCCTGGGCATTGCCCTGGTGCTTGCGGATCAGCTCGACACCCAACTGCGCCATGGTGAGGTTGGCTTCGCGATCACTTTCATGGATGGCAATCGCTTCCGCCTCCAGCACCGCCAGCGGATCGGCGTGTTTTTTGACGCGGTCCAGGCGGTCGCGCATGCGTTTCAACGCCCAGAACAGATTCGACGCGGTGGGTCGGGTATCGGCCAGCAGTGCATAGTCTTCTTCCCATGCGGCCTGCCAGTCACCACCCTCGGCGATGCGCTCACGGGCGGCCAGCACCAAGCCATAGGCGGCACTGATGCCAATGGCCGGCGCACCGCGCACCACCATCGAACGAATGGCGGCCGCCACTTCATCGACCGTCACGCAGGCCACCCAGCTTTCCCGGGACGGCAAGGCACGCTGATCGAGCAGGTACAGCGCGCCATCACGCCAATCGATGGCCTTCACTTTCTCGGCTGCCAACAGTCGATCGCGCATCCCTTACTCCGCACTCATAAACAAAGCCGCCGATTATAGCGATCCGCCAGCCAGGACGCTCGGGTATACTTCGCCCTTCTTTTATAGCTGCCTGGGAAGAAGCCTGCGATGACTGCCACTGCCGCCCCGCTCGACTTATTGTTGCTGCCAACCTGGCTGGTACCGGTCGAACCCGCTGGCGTGGTGCTCAAGGAGCACGGTCTGGGCATCCGCGACGGGCGCATTGCGTTTATCGGCCCACGGGCCGCAGCGCTGAAGCTTTCAGCCAACGAAGTGCGCGAACTGCCCGGCATGCTGCTCAGCCCCGGCCTGATCAACGCCCACGGGCACGCGGCAATGAGCCTGTTCCGGGGCCTGGCCGACGACCTGCCGCTGATGACCTGGCTGGAAAAACATATCTGGCCCGCCGAGGCCAAGTGGGTCGACGAAGCCTTCGTACGCGACGGCACCGACCTGGCCATCGCCGAACAGCTCAAGGGCGGCATCACCTGCTTCTCCGACATGTATTTCTACCCCAAGGTCGCCAGTGACTGCGTGCACAACAGTGGCATGCGCGCGCAGATTGCGATCCCGATCCTAGACTTTCCGATCCCCGGCGCCAGCACGCCCGACGAGGCGATTCGCCAGGGCGTCGAGCTATTCGGCGACCTTAAGCACCACCCGCGCATCAAGATTACCTTCGGCCCCCACGCGCCCTACACCGTGTGCGATGACAACCTGGAGAAAATCCGCGTGATCGCCGAAGAGCTGGACGCCGCGATCCACATGCATGTTCACGAAACCGCCTTTGAAGTACAGCAAGCGGTCGAGCAGACTGGCGAACGGCCATTAGCGCGCCTGGGTCGCCTCGGGCTCTTGGGCCCGCGCTTCCAGGCCGTTCATATGACCCAAATCAGCGAGGATGATCTGGCTTTGCTGGTAGAAAGCAACACCAGCATCATTCACTGCCCGGAATCCAACCTGAAACTGGCCAGCGGCTTTTGCCCGGTGGAGCGGCTGTGGCAGGCTGGCGTGAACGTGGCCATCGGCACCGATGGCGCCGCCAGCAACAATGACCTCGATCTGCTGGGCGAAACCCGCACCGCAGCGATGCTGGCCAAGGCTGTCGCCGGTTCGGCCACCGCGCTGGATGCCCATCGCGCCCTGCGCATGGCCACCCTCAACGGTGCACGGGCCATGGGCCTGGAAAGCGAGATCGGCTCGCTGGAGGTCGGCAAGGCGGCGGATATCGTCGCCTTCGATCTGTCGGGGCTGGCGCAACAACCGATCTACGATCCGGTCTCGCAGCTTATATATGCCACCGGACGCGATTGTGTGAAACACCTTTGGGTCGCCGGCAAGCAGTTGCTCGACGACCGGCAATTGACCCGCATGGATGAACAACAGTTGACCGCCACGGCCATCGCCTGGGGCCAACGCATCAGCGGGCACAACGAATAACGAAGGTTTTGAACCCCTGGGTTCAGGACTGACCAAACGATTTATCAGGTTTAGAGGATTCACCATGAGCAACGTCGACCACGCCGAAATCGCCAAGTTTGAAGCCCTGGCCCACCGCTGGTGGGACCGCGAGAGCGAATTCAAGCCGCTGCACGATATCAACCCGCTGCGGGTCAACTGGATTGACGAGCGCGTCAACCTGGCCGGCAAGAAGGTGTTGGACGTGGGTTGCGGCGGCGGCATCCTCAGCGAAGCCATGGCCCAGCGCGGCGCGACCGTGATGGGCATCGACATGGGCGAAGCGCCCTTGGCCGTGGCCCAACTGCATCAACTGGAATCCGGCGTGAGCGTGGAATACCGCCAGATCACCGCCGAAGCCCTGGCCGAAGAAATGCCCGAGCAGTTTGACGTGGTCACCTGCCTGGAAATGCTCGAACACGTACCGGACCCGTCCTCGGTGATCCGCGCGTGCTTCCGCATGGTCAAGCCCGGCGGCCAAGTGTTCTTCTCCACCATCAACCGCAACCCCAAGGCCTACCTGTTCGCGATCATCGGCGCCGAATACATCATGAAGCTGCTGCCGCGCGGCACCCATGACTTCAAGAAATTCATCCGCCCGTCCGAGCTGGGCGCGTGGAGCCGCCAGGCCGGGCTGACCGTCAAGGACATCATCGGCCTGACCTACAACCCGCTGACCAAGCACTACAAGCTGGCCAACGACGTTGACGTCAACTACATGATCCAAACCCTGCGCGAGGAGTGAGCCTGTGAAGTTGCGAGCGGTTCTCTTCGACATGGACGGTACCCTGCTGGATACCGCTCCAGACTTTATCGCCATCTGCCAGGCCATGCGCGCCGACCGCGGCCTGGGGCCGATCAACCCCCAGCACATCCGCGATGAAATTTCCGGCGGTGCGAAGGCGATGGTGGCCGTGACCTTTTCCATGGACCCGGAATCCCCAGGCTTCGAGGAGCTGCGCCAAGAGTTTCTCGAGCGCTACCTCAAAGGGTGCGCGGTCCACAGCAAACTGTTCGACGGCATGGCCGAGCTGCTGGAGGACATCGAGAAGTCCAAGCTGGTCTGGGGCGTGGTCACCAACAAGCCACTGCGCTTTGCCGAACCGATCATGCAGCAACTGGGCCTGGCCGAGCGCTCGGCGCTGCTGATCTGCCCCGATCATGTGAAGAACAGCAAGCCGGACCCGGAGCCGATGATCCTGGCGTGCAAGATGCTCGACCTGGACCCGGCCAGCGTGCTGTTCGTGGGCGACGACCTGCGCGATATCGAGTCCGGCCGCGACGCCGGCACGCGCACTGCAGCGGTCACCTACGGCTACATCCACCCGGACGACAATCCGCGCCATTGGGGCGCCGATGTGGTGGTGGATCACCCGCTGGAACTGCGCAAGGTGCTGGATAACGCACTGTGCAGTTGCTGATGGTTCGCTCCCCTCTGTAGGAGCGAGCTTGCTCGCGAAGAACCCGAGATCGCCGCGTTGATCCAGATACCCCGCGTTATCGTTGACGTTTTTCGCGAGCGAGCTCGCTCCTACAAGGGGTGCTTGGATTTTCTGTGAATTCTGTCGAGGTTGTTTATGTTTGATTACTCCGCACGTCCAGAACTGCTCAAAGGCCGGGTGATCCTGGTGACCGGCGCCGGTCGCGGGATTGGCGCGGCGGCGGCGAAAACCTACGCCGCCCATGGCGCCACCGTGCTGTTGCTGGGCAAGACCGAAGCCAACCTGGCCCAGGTGTATGACGAAATCGAAGCAGCCGGCCAGCCGCAACCGGTGGTGATTCCGTTCAACCTGGAGACCGCCCTGCCCCATCAATACGATGAGCTGGCCGCGATGATCGAAAAGGAATTCGGCCACCTCGACGGCCTGCTGCACAACGCCTCGATCATCGGCCCACGCACGCCGATCGAGCAGTTGTCCGGTGACAATTTCATGCGGGTGATGCACGTGAACGTCAACGCGATGTTCATGTTGACCAGCACGCTGTTGCCGCTGCTCAAATTGTCCCAGGATGCGTCGGTGGTGTTCACCTCCAGCAGTGTCGGGCGCAAGGGTCGGGCTTACTGGGGCGCTTATGGCGTGTCGAAGTTTGCGACCGAAGGCTTGATGCAAACCTTGGCCGATGAGCTTGAGGATGTGGCAGCGGTTCGCTCCAACAGCATCAATCCAGGTGGCACGCGCACCAGCATGCGCGCCCAGGCGTATCCCGGGGAAAACCCGATGGAGCGGCCTGCTCCGGAAGAGATCATGCCGGTGTACCTGTACCTGATGGGGCCGGACAGTACCGGCATCAACGGCCAGGCGTTCGACGCGCAATAGGCCCTGAACACCGCGAAGCCACTGTGGAAGCGGGCTTTTGTGGTGAGCGGGCTTGCCCCGCGCTGGGCTGCGAAGCGGCCCTAAAATCTGACACCGCGGTCTTTCTGTTAGATCGCGGTGACTCTATGGGGCCGCTTCGCAGCCCAACGCGGGGCAAGCCCGCTCACCACAGGTCTCGTCCCACATCAGGTGCGCAGGGTTAGTTTTTCACCACTTCTTCGAGGGTGAAACGGCCCAGCGGGTTTTGCAGGAAGTTGCTCACGTTCTTGCGTGAGATGTTGATGTACGGGCTGTAGTACAAGTCGATCCAGTTTACGTCCTGTTTCGCCAGCTTCTGCAGTTCCACATACATCTGCTCACGCTTGACCGGGTCCGCCTCGATGCGCGCTTGCGCCACCAATGCCTTGACCTTGTCGTTCTTGTAACGGGTCATGTAGTTCTGGTTGGTGTCATGGCCCAGCACGAAGGTGGTCTTCTGGTCCGGGTCGAGGATGTCGTTGGTCCAGTACATCACCGAAATATCGTACTCACCGTCCACCAGCATCTGCCAGCTCTGGGTCGGGTCGACCTTTTGCAGGTTGGCGGTCACGCCGACCTTGGCCAATTGGTCCTTGATGATCACCGCAATCTGCTCGTCGGCTTCGTTGCCGGCGTTGACCACGTAGTTGAGCTTCAAGTCCTTGGCACCGGCCTGTTCCAGCAGCTTCTTCGCAGCGGTCGGGTCATACGGACGTTGCAGGTTGTTGGCGTAGTGGTACAACGAGCCCTTTGGAATGTAGGAATAAGCCACGGTGCCTTGACCGTAAGTGGCGGTCTTCACCAGCGATTGTTTGTCGATGGCCATGTCCAGCGCCTGACGCACTTCCGGCTTGGCCAGCAGACCGTGATCGTGGTTGATCAGCAGGTGATCTTCACGGGTGGAGGGGTCGGCGTGGATCACCACGTTCTTGTCTTTCTTCAGCTCTTCAACCCGCGAGAAGGGTACGAAGATCGCCGTGTCCAGCTCATTGTTCTGCACCATGCGCATGCGCGTGTTGTCGTCGGTCACGGAGACCCACTCCACGCCATCCAGGCTCACGTTCTTGGCCTGCCAGAAGTTCGGGTTCTTCTTCAGAATCACCCGATCACCCTTGCGCCACTCGTCCACGGTAAACGCGCCGGAAGTCACCGGATTTTCCGAGTAGGCGTCTTCGCCCATTTTGGTCATGGCTTTTTCCGACAGGATCGACACCGTCGGCGACGCCAACTGCGAGAGGAAGGCTACCGCCGGGGTCTTCAGCGTGACCACCAGGGTTTTCGGGTCCGACGCCTTGGCCGTGTTGATCAGGTTGAACGGATCAGCCCACAGCGAAGCCTTGTTGTCGCGGATGCGCAACAGGCTGAACGCGGCATCGTCAGCGGTGATCGCCGAGCCATCAGAGAACTTCGCATCACGCAGTTTGAAGGTGTAGGTCAGGCCATCCTTGGAAATGTCCCAGCTTTCGGCCAGGCCCGGCTCCATCTTGGTGCCCAGGTTGTCGACACGTACCAGGGTGTCGTAGACGTTGGCGAATACCCAAGTGTCGCGGTTTTGCGCGCTTTTGATCGGGTCGAACGTGGTGCTGTCTTCACGGCAGCCGATGGTCAGGACGCCGGCGGCGTGTGCCAACCCGGCAGTGAGGGACCATGCGGTCAATGTGGCGGCGGCGAGCAACTTCAAGTGGCGCGATTGCATGTCATAACTCCTTGTTCATGAATGGCAGGGAAGGGTCAAAGCAAAGGTTCTTCAAGCACGCAACTGTACCGATGCTCGTGCAGGAAATGCGTCGGCGGCAACACCACGGAACACAAGGCTCGGGCATGCCGGCAACGCGGGTGAAAGGCACAGCCTGTAGGCAAATTCAGCGGGCTCGGTGGTTCACCCGGCAAGGGTTCGGTAGGCAATGGCCGATGGGGATCGATCTCGGGAATCGCCTGGATCAACGCCGCCGTGTACGGGTGACGTGGCGCCGTAAAGACCGCTTCTACCGGGCCTTCCTCGACGATCTTGCCCAGGTACATCACCGCCACACGGTCACACAGGCGGCGCACGATGGCCAGGTCATGGGCGATGAACAGGATCGCCAGGTTCATGCGCTGTTGCAGTTCCAGCAACAGGTTGATGATCTGGCCCTGGATCGACACGTCCAGCGCCGCCACACACTCATCGGCGATGATCAGCCGAGGCTCCACCGCCAGCGCTCGGGCGATGCCAACGCGCTGGCACTGGCCGCCGCTGAGGGAGCCGGGTTTGCGGCTGGCCAGTTCGGGGCGCAGGCCGACCAGGTCGAGCAGTTCATTCACCCGCGCGGGGATCTGCTCCGGCGTGACCTTGCGCTGCACCCGCAATACTTCGGCAATGGTTTCGCCGATAGTGTGGCGAGGGTTCAGCGCGGCATACGGGTCCTGGAAGATCATTGCGGTTTCATGGCGCAGGCGGGTGATGTCGATGGTGCTGCCATGGGCCATGTCGATGCCATCAAACAACACCTGCCCGGCGCTGATCGGGTTGAGGTGCAAAATGGCGCGGCCCAAGGTGCTTTTACCGCTACCGGACTCGCCCACCAACCCCAGGGTTTCACCCGCCGCCAGGTTCAGCGACACACCGTTCACCGCCCTGACCCACTGTTTGTTCAAGCCGAACAAACCCGTGCCGGACGCGGCAAACTTCACCTCAAGGTCCTTGATCTGCAACAGACTCATGGGTGCACTCCCAACGGGTAATGACAGGCGACTCGCGCGCCTTCCGGCAGCACCTCGGTGCACAAGGCGCCTACCTGCGGGCAACGCGGGTTGAACCGGCAACCGGCAGGCAATGCGTCCAGCAACGGCGGTTGTCCGGGAATCGTGCGCAGCAAGGCGTGGCCACTGCTGTGGGCGGGCTGGCAGTCGATCAGGCCAGCGGTGTAGGGATGTTGCGGGTGGGCTAGCAGCTCATATTTGCTGCCGTGCTCACACAGGCGCCCGGCGTACATCACGGCGATGGCGTCGCAGGTTTGCGCGACCACGCCGAGGTCGTGGGTAATCATGATGATCGACAGACCCCGCTGGTCGCGCAATTCCAGCAACAGCCGCAGGATCTGCGCCTGCACCGTCACATCCAGGGCGGTGGTGGGTTCGTCGGCGATCAGCACTTTCGGGTTGCAGCCCAGGGCGACGGCGATCATCGCGCGCTGGCGCATGCCGCCGGAAAACTCGTGAGGGTAATTGTCGACTCGGGCCTGGGGATCAGGGATGCCCACTTGGCGCAGCACGTCGATGGCTTGCAGCCGCGCGTCTTTTTTCGAGGCGCCTTGGTGCAGGCGAATACCCTCAGCAATCTGTTCACCGACGCGCATCAATGGGTCGAGGTGGCTGCTGGGGTTCTGGAAGATCATGCCTAACTGACCGCCGCGCACGGCACGCATACCGGCGTCATCCAGTGACAAAAGATCCTGGCCAGCCAGCCTTACGGCACCGCCGTGAACCCGCAAATTGGGGGAAGGCAATAAACGCATCAGGCCGCGACAGGCCATGGTCTTGCCCGAGCCGCTTTCACCGACCAGGCCGAGGATTTCGCCTTCGGCCAAATCGAAGGACACGCGATCGACCAGGGTCACATCACGCCCGGTGTTGTTGGCGATCACACTGAGGTCGCGCACTTGCAACAGGCTCATGAGCGATCCCCCAACACTTGCGCCACGCCATCAGCGAGCAGGCTGAAACCCATGGCCAAGGTCACGATGGCCAGGCCCGGAAAGGTGCAGATCCACCAAGCGGTGGTAATGAAGGCCTGCCCTTCGGCCACCATCGTGCCCCACTCGGCGGTCGGCGGTTGCACGCCCAGGCCCAGGTAACTCACGGCGGCGCCATTGAGCAGCACCAACACCGCGTCCGACATGGAAAACACGATGGAGCCGAACATCGCATTGGGCAGCAGGTGCCGGAACAGAATCCGCCCATGGCCAAAGCCCAGGCTCTTGGCGGCCAACGCAAAGTCGCTTTCCTTGAGCACCAGGATCTGCGAGCGGATCAGCCGCGCATATGACACCCAGCCCACCAGCGCCATGGCGATGTAGAAGCTCTTCAGGCCCGGCCCGAGGATGGCCATGATCGCCAGCATCAACACCAGGAACGGGAATGCCAGGATCACATCGATCACGCGCATGCAGACACTGTCGAAACGACCGCCAATGTAGCCCGAGACGGCACCGATAAACGTGCCGATCATGAATGGGAAGATCACCCCGACGATGGCCAGTTGCAGGTCAATGCGCGCCCCCCAGATCACCCTCGAAAGGATGTCCCTTCCGTAGTTATCCGTACCAAATGGATGAGCCATGCTGGGCCCGAGCAAACTGAAATCCGTGTTCTGCGCAATCGGGTCATAAGGCGCGATCCACGGCGCAAACAGCGCAAGCACCAGCCACGCCAGCAGAATCAACAAGCCCCACGCAGCCGTCAGCCGGCCATTGCGAAAGCCGAAGCGCAGGCGCAAACGCCAAGGAGCAATCAACGGACGGCTGCTCATTGCATCTTCACCCGGGGGTCAAGGGCCACCGTCACGACGTCAGCGATGAAGTTGACGATCACCGTCGCGCAGGCCAGCACCATGGCCACGCCCTGCACCACCATGTAATCGCGGGTAAAGATCCCGCGCACCAGCAGTTGGCCGATGCCGGGGATGGCGAACAGGCTTTCGATCACCACGGTGCCGCTGATCAGCCAGCCGATGTTCACCGCCAGCAGGTTGACCGCCGGCACCAGGGAGTTGGGCAACACATGGCGACGAAACACCGCCGCTTCTGACAGCCCACGGGCGCGAGCGGCGGTGACATGGTCAGCCTGCAACTCCATCAACATGCTCGCCCGCAGGTTGCGCACCAGCACCGCCGACAACGCCAGGGCTATCGTCAGGCATGGCAGCACCATGTGATGCGCCTTGTCCAGCCAGGTGCGGCCGTAACCGGACACGGGAAACAAGCCCCACTGCACGCTCAGCAACAGGATCAGCATCAAGCCCAGCCAGAACGCCGGCATGCCCAGGCCAACCGTGGTAAACACGCGGATCAGGTTGTCCGCCCAGCCGCCCTTGTTGCGGGCGGCCAGCGTCGCCAGCGGCAACGCGATCAGCAGCGCCAGCACCACGCTGCCCAGCACCAAGACCAACGTGGGTTCAATGCGCGTGACGATCAGCTTGAGGGCGTCGACCTTGTACAGCAGCGATTGGCCGAGGTCGCCCTTGAGCAGGTTCTTCAGGAAGTAGAAATATTGCAGCCATAACGGCTGGTCGAGGCCGTACCGGGCGCGGATCTTCAGCAAGGCGTCGGGCGTGCTGCGCGAGCCCAGCAGCGCGCGCGCCGGGTCGCCGGGAATCGAGCGCACCAGCACAAAGGTGATCAGGCTGATGCCAAACAGCACCGGCAGCAATTGCAGCGGCCGGGACAGCACAAAACGGTAGCGCGCCAGGTTCATCCGTCAGCCTCGATGACGAGCGAGAAAGTCCAGCAGCACCGGGAAATATGCCTGGGGTTCTTCATAGAACGGCATATGGCTGCTGTTGGGGAAGACGTGCAGTTCGGCGTGCCGGGCCGCGAGTTTCATGCGCATGGCGCAGGCGGGGGTGAGTTCGTCGTGCTGGCCGGTGGTGATCAGGATCGGCATCTTGAACTCGGCCATCTCGGGGATGCGGTTCCAGTCCTTGAGGTTGCCGATGTAGAGGAATTCGTTGGGGCCCTGCATGGTCTCGTAGGGGCCCATGTTCCAGTCGCCAAGGGACCGCTTGACCGGCTCGGGCCATTCGTCGAGGCGGCACACGTGGCGGTAGTTGAGCAAGGTGATCGCGGCCTGGTATTGCGGGTGGTCGAGGGTGCCCATGGCCTCGTGGCGCTGCATCATGGCCACGGTTTCGCTGCCGAGGGCGCCACGCAGGCGCTCCAGCTCCTGGGACAGGTGCGGAATGTCGCCCACGGTGTTTTCGAGGATCAGGCTTTTCAGGGCGTCGGGGTAATGGATGGCGTATTCGATGCCGAGCCAGCCGCCCCAGGAATGCCCGAGCAAATGCACGCGGCCCAGGCCCAGGGTCTGGCGCACGGTTTCGACTTCTTCGACATAACGGCGGATTTCCCACAGGGAAATATCGGTGGGTCTGGCTGATGCGCCCGTGCCAAGCTGGTCGAATGCAACCACTCGCAGGTTATGGTCCTTGAGCCAGCCATGGGCGTCGCGCAAGTAGTCACACGGCAGGCCCGGCCCGCCGTTGAGGCACAGCAGCACCTCATCGCCTTCGCCGAAGCTGTAGACCACGAGGTTATGGCCGTCGACTTGCACGTTGTACTGCTGGTCGGGGGCAATTTCACGCCACATGCATACATTCCTTGTGTAGTGTCGGCCTGGCAGGTAGCGGGCCGCTGATCAGGCCAACACTACCGAGGATGCCGCGCGTCCATAACCTAGCATTTCTTATAGGTTTGGCCTGGCAGTCCTTCGCCGGGGCGTGGCATTCTACTTGCAGCAAGTCGAGATTCAAATGAATTCGGGAGCAGAACGGATGCTGGCCAAGCTGACTGCCTTAAATCACCGTCTGATGCCGGGCAGGAGCCTGGACGAGCAGATGGATAACACCTTTGTCCTCGCCCAACAGTTGGGCTTCGATGCACTGGTGTATGACTACACCCCGGTGCCGATCGACCAGGATGGTGCATTGATCACTCCTTCGGTGCTGGAACTGCGCAACACCCCGCCGGACTGGCACACCTTGTGGTGCAGCGAAGGGTTCTACCAGATCGATCCGGTGCAACACCTGGCCCTGAGTACGGTGTCACCGTTCGTATGGTCCTACGACGTCAAGGCCGATACTCCCCTGCAAAAGATCATCGATCCCTGCCATGCGCCGGTTTCGTCCTACCTGCACGACCAGCAATTGACCTGCGGCGTCAGCGTGCCGATCCACCTGCCCCGCGGTGGCTTCGCCTCGCTGACCGGCCTGCGTACCGGCAAGGCCCGCAGTGTGTTGCAGGATGCGCAGCAGACCTTGTCGGACTTCAGCCTGATTTCCCACGCCTTGCAGGAAGCGGCCTACCCGCTGTTCAGCAAAGAGCTACGCACTTACCCGCATATTCACCTGACCAAACGTGAACGCGAGTGCCTCAAATGGGCCGCCGACGGCCTGACCGCCGCCGAAATCGCCACGCAATTGAGCCGCTCACTGGCCGTGGTCACCCTGCACCTGGCCTCGGCGATGCACAAGCTGGGGGCCAAGAACCGCGTCCAGGCGGTGGTGCGCGCCACCCATTACCGCCTGCTCGAAGACTGACCGGCGGGAAAACCTAGCTGTTTTGCTAGTTACTTAAATTTCTGCCACGCATTATCGTGTCCCTGATCCTTTTTTCAGAGCAGGGTACGAAATGGAATTCATCGAAAAAATCCGCGAAGGGTATGCGGCGTTTGGCGCCTACCAAACCTGGTACCGCGTCACCGGTGACTTGTCGAGCGGTCGCACGCCCCTGGTGGTTATCCACGGCGGCCCCGGATGCACCCATGATTATGTTGACGCGTTCAAGGACGTCGCCGCCAGCGGTCACGCCGTGATCCACTACGACCAGTTGGGCAACGGCCGCTCCACCCATCTGCCCGACAAAGACCCGTCCTTCTGGACCGTGGGCCTGTTCCTCGAAGAACTCAACAACCTGCTGGACCATCTGGAGATCAGCGATAACTACGCTATCCTCGGCCAATCCTGGGGCGGCATGCTCGGCAGTGAACACGCGATCCTGCAACCCAAGGGCCTGCGTGCCTTTATCCCCGCCAACTCGCCGACGTGCATGCGCACCTGGGTCAGCGAAGCCAACCGCCTGCGCAAATTGTTGCCGGAAGGTGTGCATGAAACCCTGCTCAAGCACGAAGCCGTCGGCAACTATCAGGACCCGGAATACCTCGCCGCGTCGCGGGTGTTCTATGACCATCACGTGTGCCGGGTCATCCCGTGGCCGGAAGAAGTGGCGCGCACCTTCGCCCAGGTCGATTCAGACCCAACCGTGTACCACGCCATGAGCGGCCCGACTGAATTCCATGTGATTGGTAGCTTGAAGGACTGGAAATCCACCGGGCGCCTGTCGGCGATCAACGTGCCGACGCTGGTGATCTCCGGCCGGCACGACGAGGCGACACCGCTGGTGGTCAAGCCGTTCCTGGATGAAATCGCTGATGTGCGCTGGGCACTGTTTGAAGACTCCAGCCACATGCCCCATGTGGAAGAACGCCAGGCGTGCATGGGGACTGTGGTGAAGTTTTTGGATGAGGTGTGTTCCGTGCATTACAAGGAACGCAAGGCCAGCTGACCCCAATGTAGGAGCCGGCTTGCCGGCTCCTACAGGGGTAGCGTTAGACTTCGGAGGTCTCAGGCTTGGTTGTTTTCCTCGGGACATCCGCCACCAGCGGGATCTCCCTCCCTTCGGCATCAAACAACTTGCCGCCCTTGAAGTAATCCCCATCACGCAGCTCCGACACATCACGGAAGCACAGGCTGCGCTCGGTCCCCGCCACAAACACCGACTGCTGGTCCGAGTTACCGGCGGTGAAATGGTTGAATGCCAGGTTCAGCAAAATCGCCATGATTGCCGACGAACTGATCCCCGAGTGGAAGATGGTCGCAAACCAGCTCGGGAAGTGATCGTAGAAGCTTGGCGCGGCAATCGGGATCATGCCAAAACCGATGGAAGTGGCCACGATGATCAGGTTCATGTTGTTGCGGTAATCCACCTTCGACAGTGTGCGAATGCCACTGGCCGCCACCGTACCAAACAGCACAATCCCGGCCCCGCCCAGCACGGAGGTCGGCACTGCCGCGATCACCCTGCCCATGAAAGGCAACAAGCCGAGAATCACTAGGAACAACCCACCGGTAGCCACCACGAAGCGGCTCTTTACTCCGGTAACCGCCACCAGGCCGACGTTTTGGGCAAAGGCGCTTTGGGTGAATGAACCGAAGATCGGCGCAAACATGCTCGACAGCATGTCGGCGCGCAGGCCGTTGCCCAGGCGTTTGGAGTCGACCTTGGTATCGATGATCTCGCCTACGGCCAGGATGTCCGCCGAGGTCTCGACCAGGGTCACCATCACCACGATGCACATGGAGATGATCGCGGCAACGTGGAAGGTTGGCATGCCGAAATGGAATGGCGTGGGGAAACCGAACATTGGCCCCTGGGTCACGCCGGAGAAGTCGGCCATGCCGAGGAACACCGCAATCACCGTGCCGATGACCATCGCCAGCAAAATCGACAGTCGCGAGATGGTTGCGCTGCCGATCTTGCTCAGCAGCAACACCAGCACCAGGGTCAGCGCAGCCAGGCCGATGTTGGACATGCTGCCGAAATCCGCCGCGCGACTGTTGCCACCCATGGCCCAGCGCGCCGCAACGGGCATCAGCGTCAGGCCGATGGTCGTGATCACAATGCCCGTCACCAGCGGCGGGAAAAACTTGGTGATCCGTGAAAACACCGGGGTTATCAGCAACCCGATAAACGACGCGGCCATCACCGCCCCGAGAATCGCCGGTACCCCGCCGGCGCCATCACTGCCGACAATCGCCACCATGGTTGCCACACCGGCAAACGACACGCCCTGCACCAGCGGCAACTGACAGCCAAAAAACGGTAGACCCAAGGTCTGCAACAGCGTGGCCAAGCCACCGGCAAACAGCGACGCAGCGATCAGCAGGCCGATATCCGCCGGGGACAACCCGGCCGCCTGGCCGACAATCAAGGGGACCGCAACAATGCCGCCATACATCGTGAGCACATGCTGCAGGCCGTAAGCCATGTTGGCGGCGACGCCGAGATTCTCATCTTCTGGCCGCTGCGGTGACGCCTTCGGGATAGTCATGGTGAGGGGTTCTCTGTTTTTGTTGTGCGGCCACTGTATGCAATGTTTGGTCTGGATGTCCATAGAGTTGTATACAATCAATCGAACAAGTTACCCTCCATCGGCGTTACAAAAACAATCCGGCCGTGATGAGCCAGAACGCCAAAGGACCCAGAACAATGAAAAAGGCACTACAGGGCGCAACCGTCGCACTCACCCTGCTCGGCGGCGGGGAGGCCGTCGCGCTGGAATGGATGAATAACAGCGTAGGATTTCGCTACGGCCAGCAGTTCACCAATCCGAATAACCCCGACGAATTCAGCAAGCGTATCTACAGCTTCACCCACGCCAGCGGCTACCAGTACGGCAGCAATTTCCTCAACCTCGATGTGTTCCTGTCCGACAGCCGCGACCCACGCAAGGGCACCGATCATGGTGGGAGTGAGGTGTACGCGGTATATCGCCATCAGCTGTATGCATCGCGGGTATTCGATGTGCCGCTGGGCACCGGCCTGGTCAAGGATTACGCGCTGACCCTGGGGTTTGACGCCAACCGTAACAACAACTTCGCCTCAGCCAAGAAACGCGCACTGGTCATCGGCCCGACGTTGAAGTTCAACACCGTCGGCGTACTTGACCTTAGCCTGATGTACTACAAGGAAAGAAACCACACCGGCATCCCCGGCGCGAAGGAGTCGAACCACACGTTTGACGACACCTACATGCTCAACCTGACGTGGATGCGGCCCTTCGAAATCGCCAACCATGCGGCGAAATTCCAGGGTTTCATCAATTACGTCGGGGAAAAAGGCGAGGACTACCATGGCCGCAATACTGCGCCGGAAGCCCTGATGCGCACCGCGCTGATGGTGGCGGTGCGACCGGGCAAAAGCGTCAAGCCAAACCTTTACCTTGGGGTGGGTTACGAGTATTGGCATAACAAGTTCGGCGTAGATGGCGGCCGGGGTAGCCGCACATCGACGCCGACGGTGAATATGGAAATCACCTTCTGACTGCAGAAACCCAGCTCCCACAGTTTTGACCGCGTTGTCACTTCAGATTCGAGCCAGTTCGGAGCGATCGGTTTTCGGCCTCGCCAGCCAGTAACCCAACACCGCCAGTGGCGCGGTCGCCAGCATCACGATTACGGTAATCAGCAGCGGTTGCTCGATCATCGACGACACCAGCAGGCTGCTGAGGAAACACAGACCCAGTTGCAGGGTGTTTTGCAATGCCGCCGCCTTGCCGGAATTTTCCGCAAACGGCATCAGCGCATTCGCCACGACGATGGGGTAACTGGCACCGTTGACCAGCGCCATCAAGCAGAACGGAATCAGCAAGGTGGTGAGGGTCGGCACCGTCAGCGTGGCAACCAGATACAACGCCACCATGCTGATGCAATACGCCAGCAGCAACCAGGGCAACAAGGTCTTGCCCTGGAAGTGCTGCAACGCGCTGCGGCAACTGTAGCCACCGACCAAAAACGCCAATGTCGGCAATAGGTAACTCAGGCCAATGTCATTTGGGCTGTAGCCCATGTCGCCCAGGATGAAGGGCGAAGCCGTCAGCCAGGCGAAGAAACTGGCCGAGCAAGCGGCGAAGATCATGACGTTGCCGGTAAACACGCGAGACGTCAGTAACTGCCCATAACCGAGGCGCGAACGCTCGCTCTTTTCTGACGGAGGTTTCGCCACCGTGCGCAAAAACAACGTCGGTAGCAGCAACAGCAATGAGACGCCCAGCAATACACCGAAGATCGCCTGCCAACCAAAGTGATTCAGCACCATCGCGCCCAACAGCGGCGCCAACGCAGGCGACAACGACATCAGCGGCATGATGCTGGCGAACACACGATGAGCCTTATCTGCCGGGTAGCGATCGATCACCAGCGCCTGCCAACTGACGGCGGCGGAACACACGCCGATCGCCTGGATGAAGCGCAGCGCCAGCAATTGCGGCGCGGTCTCGACCCAGAACATCCCCGCACAGCCCAGTACAAACAGGCTCAGGCCGGCGAGCAGGACGGGCTTACGCCCCAGGCGGTCGGACAATGGCCCCCACAACAACTGCCCCACGGCAAATCCGGCGAGGAAAATACTCAAGCTGGCGCCTACCGCGCCTGCGCCAATCTGCAACTGCTCGCCCATAGCGCCGAACGCCGGCAGATACATGTCCATGGCGAGGTAACCGAGCATGCTCAGCCCCGCCAAATACCAAGTGAAACCAAAAGAATTTTTCATTGAAGCCTTGTTGATCTTGCCATCAAACTATTTGCTGACTGGCGCCCATTATGAGGCTGACAGTTTCTCTGTGAAGCGATAATAATTGGACACTCTTATCAATAAATTTGAAGGCAGCCGCCATGTGGTCTGAATATTCCCTGGATGTGGTCGATGCCGTGGCGCGCCATGGTAGCTTCAGCGCCGCCGCTCAGGAACTGCATCGCGTGCCGTCGGCCGTCAGTTATACCGTGCGCCAGCTGGAAGAATGGTTGGCGGTGCCATTGTTCGTGCGACGCCACCGGGATGTGGAGCTGACGCCCGCCGGCCGCCTGTTCATCGACGAAGCCCGTGGCGTGATGAAAAAAATGCTCGGCACCCGACGCCTGTGTCAGCAGGTCGCCAATGGCTGGAGCGGCCAGTTGAAAGTAGCCGTGGATTCCATCGTCAAACCCCAGCGCTGCCGGCAGTTGGTGCTGGATTTCTATCGACAGTTTCCCGAAGTCGAGCTGCTGCTGGAGTACGAGGTGTACAACGGCGTGTGGGATGCCCTGGCAGATGAACGTACCGACATTGTGATCGGCGCCACCAGCGCAGTACCAGTGGCCAGTCACTTCACCTTCCGCGATATGGGTTTGCTGAACTGGCTGTGCGTGGTCAGCGCGCGACACCCGCTAGCCAGTCTCGAAGGGTTGTTGAGCGACGATCAACTGCGCCCCTTTGCCTCGCTGTGCATGACCGACACCTCGCGCAACCTGCCCAAGCGCGACACTTGGACATTGGATAACCAGCGACGCCTGGTGGTCCCCAATTGGGCTTCTGCCCTCGACTGCCTGCGCGACGGTCTGTGCGTCGGCATGGCGCCAGCGCATCAGGTGTTGCCGTGGATCGAGCGCGGTGAACTGGTGGCACTGCAATTGAGCCGGCCGTTTCCGGCCAGCCCGTCGTGTGTGGCCTGGGCGCAGAACAAGCTTTCACCGGCCATGGCGTGGTTGTTGGAATACCTGGGCGACACCGAAACAATGAATCAGGAGTGGCTCAACGGCCCTACGCCAGCAACCGAGTAATGGCCCGTACGATCATCTCGACCTCCTTGGTATCCAGGGTCAGCGGCGGCAGTAGGCGAATGATCTTGCCCCGCGTCACGTTGATCAACAGCCCATGCTCCTGGGCGGCACGCTGCGCCAGGTCCCGATACGGGTTGGCCAGCTCGATACCGATCATCAACCCCTGGCCACGAACCGCCAGGACCTGCGGATGCTCACTCAACTCCACGCGCAACCGCGTCAGCAAGCGCTCGCCCTGTTGCGCAGCGTTCTGCAGCAAACCTTGTTCTTCGATGATGTCCAGCACAGTGCACCCCACACGACACGCCAGCGGGTTGCCACCGAAGGTGCTGCCGTGACTGCCCGGCGTGAACAGTTGGGCCACGGCAGATCGTGCCACACAGGCGCCGATCGGCACGCCATTGCCCAGGCCTTTGGCCAGGGTCATCACGTCCGGGACAATGCCCTCATGCTGGAAGGCGAACCAGGTGCCGGTGCGGCCGATGCCGGTCTGGATCTCGTCCAGCATCATCAGCCAGCCATGGCGTGTGCAGTGATCGCGCAAGGCTAACAGATAGCCCGGCGGCGCCAGCAATACGCCACTTTCTCCCTGGATGGGCTCCAGCAGCACTGCGGCGATACGCGGGCCAAATGCCTTGGTAATCGCTTCCAACGCCGCCAGATCACCAAAGCGCACCTTGAGAAAATCCCCCGGCAGCCGCTGGAAGCCCAAGCGCACCGAGGGCCCATCGCTCGCGGCCATGGTGCCGAGGGTACGGCCATGAAAGGCGTTCTCCATCACCACCACCAACGGCTCTTCGATGCCCTTCTTCCAGCCATGCAGACGCGCCAGCTTGAGCGCCGTTTCGTTGGCTTCGGCGCCGGAATTGTTGAAGAAGGCGCGATCCAGGCCCGACAGCTGAGTGAGGCGCTGGGCCAACCGCTGTTGCCAGTCGATGCTGTAGAGGTTGGAGGTGTGCAACAGCAAGCCCGCCTGTTCGCTGATCGCCGTCACCAGCCTGGGGTGCGAGTGTCCGACATTGGTCACCGCCACACCGGCAACCGCGTCCAGGTATTCACGCCCTTGCTGGTCCCACAAGCGCGTGCCCAGGCCGCGTGTGAAGCTCAGGGCCATGGGTTGGTACGTGGTCATCAGGCAGGCGGCGGTCATGGTGCGGTCTCCAGTGCATCGTAGTGATGGCTGCAGTATCGTTAGCCACCTTAGCTGGATAAACTGCGCATTCCTGCAATGACTTTAAATCAAGGCTTGATAATGGATCTGTTCCAGGCAATGTCGGTGTACGTGAAGGTGGTCGAGACTGGCAGCATGACGGCCGCGGCTCATGCCTGCGGGATGTCCACCACCATGGTCGGCAATCACCTGCGTGCCTTGGAGCAGCGACTCGGCGTCAGCCTGCTCAAACGCACCACGCGCAAACAGAGCCTCACGGAGTTTGGCGGGCAGTATTACCAGCGTTGCCTGGAAGTGCTGGGGCTGGTGGCCGATTCAGAGCAACTCGCCGAGCAAGTTCACAGCGATGTCCCCAAAGGAAATCTGCGCATCACTGCGCCTCCCGTGTTCGGCACCGAACGCCTTACACCCGCCTTGAGTGAATTTTCCCGACGCTACCCGCTGATCAACCTGTACGTGGTACTAAGCAATGAGCGGATGGACCTGGTCGACAGTGGCTTTGATGTGGCGATCCGTCTCGGCGAGCTGGAAGCCTCCAGCCTGATCGCCAGGCCAATGCAGGACTACACCCTCACCCTCTGCGCCTCACCTGAATACCTGGCGCGACGGGGCACGCCGCAAACGCCCGATGACCTGCAACAGCACGACTGCCTGGCGTTCGCCTACCCAGCGAGTGACAACTGGCGCGACGCCGACAAACTGTGGCGCATGACCGGCGAGGGCGGCGAGGTGGAGGTACCGGTCTCCGGCTCATTGACCATCAACAGCTCGCAAGGCTTGCGCCAGGCGGCCGTCAACGGCATGGGCATCATCATGCTGGCCGATGCCCTGGTACAACCGGATCTGGAGAGCGGCAAACTGGTGGCCTTACTCACCACCTATCGACTGCCCAGCCGCCCCATGCACCTGCTCTACGGCCAAGACCGTTATCGGCTGCCCAAACTGCGCGCCTTCGTGGATTTCGCCATAGAGAAGTGGGCGCGCTAGAAGCCCACGCCCAACTCACGCAGGCGCGCAGCGGTGCGTTCAGCCGACACATGGTGAATCCCCTGCCAGCCAAGGGCGATGGCCGCTTCGATATTGCCGGCCACATCATCGATAAACACCACTTCCGTCGGCTGGATATCCGACAGGTGCGCACGAACCTAGTTTAGGCTGGCGTTGTAGATCGCAGCGTCGGGCTTGATCAGTTTCAGCTCGCCGGACACCACAATGTCGCGAAAATATTGAAGGAAGGGGTAGTTGGCCCGCGCGTAGGGGAAGGTCTCAGCGGACCAGTTGGTGAGCCCGAACAGCGGCATATCGGCCTGGTGCAGTGCCTCGAGAATCGCCACGCCTTCCGGTAGCGAACCACGCAGCATTTCGTGCCAGCGGTCGTAATAGGCCTGGATCAAGTGTTCATGGTCTGGGTGCTGCTTGATCAGGCTGAGGGTGCCGTCGGCCAGGGAGCGACCGGCGTCTTGCTCGGTGTTCCAGGCCTGGGTACAGATGTTGTCGAGAAACCGTTGCCGTTCGTGATCGTCGACAATCAGCTTGCGGTACAGGTGCTGCGGGCTCCAATCGAACAGGACACCGCCGAAATCAAAAACCACTGCACGAATCGTCATTAGATCCTCCGTTAGTACGCGTTGATAGCGCACGGAGTCTGGCATATCGGAGGGATCAGGCGCTGATCAAAAATGTGTAGGAGGGTTATGAGATCAGCCTTTTTTGCAGGCCATAAAAAACGGCCCCGAAGGGCCGTTTTCTCAAACCGGATCGCTTAGGCCTGGATCAGGCCGTTGATCTTCACGGTCGGGTTCACGTCAGCGTCATAGTCCACGCCGTCGATTTCAAAACCGAACAAACGCAGGAACTCCGCCTTGTAGCCGGCAAAATCACTGATCTCATTGACGTTGTCGTCGGTGACCTGGTTCCACAGAGCTGCCACGGCGTCCTGGACCTTCGGCTCCAGCTCGGCCAGGTCGGCACGCAGGCGGCCGTCGGCGTCGAGTTTCGGCTGGCTGCCGTACAGGCTGTCCTTGAACAGACCGTAGACCTGCTCGATGCAACCTTCGTGGGTGCCCTGCTCTTTCATCACTTTGAACAGCAGCGACAGGTACAGCGGCATGATCGGGATGGCCGAGCTGGCCTGGGTGACCACAGCCTTGAGCACCGACACACGGGCGTCGCCCTTGAGTGCCGCGAGGTTATCGCGCAGGGTCAGGACTTTCTTGTCTAGGTCCTTCTTGGCTTCGCCGATGGAGCCGTTCCAGTAGATATCCTGGGTCAGCTTTTCACCGAGGTAGGTGAACGCCGTAGTCTTGGCGCCTTCGGCCAGCACGTCGGCGTCACGCAGGGCGTCGATCCACAGCTGCCAGTCTTCGCCGCCCATCACTTTGACGGTGCCGTCGATTTCTTCCTGGGTCGCAGGCTCCAGCGTGGTGTCGACCACAACGCCCTTGTCGGTGTTGATACCGCGCAGGGTCACGGCCTTGCCGATCGGCTTGAGGGTGGAGTTGTGCACCACGCCTTGTGGGTCGGTACGGCGTGGCGCGGCCAGGCTGTAGACGACCAGGTCGATCTTGCCCAGATCTTTCTTGATGGTTTCGATGGTCAGGCGCTTGATCTCGTCGGAGAACGCGTCGCCGTTGATGCTCTTGGCGTACAGGCCTTTCTCGACGGCAAACTTCTCGAACGCGGCGCTGTTGTACCAGCCGGCGGAGCTCAGCTTGCCTTCTTCGCCTTCTTTCTCAAAAAACACGCCCAGGGTGTCGGCGCCGCAGCCAAAGGCAGCACTGATGCGCGCGGCCAGGCCGTAGCCGGTGGAAGCGCCGAGGACCAGTACCTTTTTCGGGCCGCCTTCGATGACGCCGTGTTGAGTCACGTAGTCGATCTGCTCTTTGACGTTCGCTTCACAGCCAACAGGGTGAGCGGTCACACAGATGAAGCCACGAACCCGCGGTTTGATGATCATAAAATTTCTGCCTCTTCCAAGGTGCCGAAGGCCAATGGTGGCCATTCAACTTCAATCGTACCGGTCTATGACGTCCAAAAAACCGAAGCGTCACGATAGTCGCAAATCTTCTGTTTACAAAATCCAATCCACTCAGCGCTACAAGGGTTAAAAACTGTGTAAAGCCTTCACAATTTCGCAATATTTAAAACGCCTATCCAGCGCCGAACGCCTTATCATGACGTAGTTGTTTCAATATGTTTCAAACCCCTACCACTCGCAGCCAGGGATCCGGACCTGTCGAATGGCGTCCTGCTGGAGCTGAGTTACATGAATAAGCCTGCTTTGCGTAAAAAAGCGGTATCGGTCGCCTGGGTATTCGGCGTGCTGCTGATTATGGATATCTTCCCCGAAACCACCTTGGTATTTCTTGGACTGGTCGTGATATGCGGCATTTACGACTTTCTGCGTAATGGTCTGTATGACGCGCCCACCGCCAAGAAGTACTTTATTGGCAGTGGCCGCAATACCTGGCTGCTGGCACCGTTCAACACCCTGTTCGACCTGTTGAGTTCGCGTAACCGACACGTTTACAGGATGAACGACCTGCCGCCTGCCTGGCGTGCAGACCTGCAACAGGTGCTCAATGACGCCATGGCCCACAAGGACGAAATCATCGGTTACCTGGACGCACGCATGGCCGAGAAGAAGCGCGGCATGTTGTTTTTCCAGTGGTATGGCCAACCCATCGAGACCACGCTCGACATCCCGCAGCTGCGCAAAAAACTACCGTTCGTGAAGACCATCGGTGTGTCGGTATTCAATGAAAACCGCTCCACCTCCTTTCACTTCGGCCCCCTGCGCATGATGTTCCGCGTGCTCTACAACATGGCTCCGGCGCCCCATCACGAGGGCGTCTACATCCAGGTGGGCAAGCACAAGCACTACTGGCATGACGACCCGCTGTTTATTTTCGATGACACGCTGATGCATGCGTCTTTCAACAAAAATGATGCCAAGCGTTACTGCCTGTTTATCGATATCGTGCGGCCGACCCCTGTGCCCCTGGTTCTCAACGCCGTGATCGCTGGGTTTGCCGGCCTGGCCTTTACCCTGCGTCGGGTTTTCTACAAAAACTGGAAGCTGATTCAGTGAGTTCTGCGGCATGATGGTGCTGGACGGTGTTTGCGCTCGGCCCTGCGCCTGAGGTAAATATCCGTCTCGTGCGACCGAATTCGGCGCCCATCATTCTCAAGCCATCGCAGCCCCTCGCGGGTGCGGTGGCTGCGCTTTCAAGGAATCAGAATGCCCCAACGTCAAGTCATCAATGCCTCCGTCAGCCCCAAGGGCAGCCTCGAAACCCTGTCCCAGCGTGAAGTCCAGCAACTGAGCGAAGCCGGTACCGGCAGCATCTACACCCTGTTCCGCCAGTGCGCCCTGGCGATCCTCAACACCGGCGCGCACATCGACAACGCCAAGACCATCCTCGACGCCTACAAAGACTTTGAAGTGCGCATCCACCAGCAAGACCGTGGCGTACGCCTTGAACTGTTGAATGCCCCGGCCGACGCCTTCGTCGATGGCGAAATGATTGCCAGCACCCGTGAAATGCTGTTCAGCGCCCTGCGCGACATCGTTTATACCGAGAACGAACTGGACAGCCAGCGCATCGACCTGAGCAACTCCCAGGGCATCACCGACTACGTGTTCCACCTGCTGCGCAACGCCCGTACGCTGCGCCCGGGTGTCGAGCCGAAGATCGTGGTGTGTTGGGGCGGGCACTCGATCAATACCGAAGAATACAAATACACCAAGAAAGTCGGCCATGAACTGGGGCTGCGCAGCCTCGACGTGTGCACGGGCTGCGGCCCTGGCGTAATGAAAGGTCCTATGAAGGGCGCGACCATTTCCCACGCCAAGCAACGCATTACCGGCGGGCGCTACTTGGGCCTGACCGAACCGGGCATCATCGCTGCCGAAGCGCCGAACCCGATCGTCAATGAGCTGGTGATCCTGCCGGACATCGAAAAACGCCTGGAAGCCTTCGTGCGTGTAGGCCATGGCATCATCATCTTCCCAGGCGGCGCCGGCACGGCCGAAGAGTTCCTGTACCTGCTGGGCATCCTGATGCACCCGGACAACCGCGACCTGCCGTTCCCGGTCATCCTCACCGGGCCGAAACACGCAGCGCCGTACCTGCAGCAGTTGCACGCATTCGTCGGCGCCACCCTAGGCGAAGCGGCGCAGGCGCACTACCAGATCATCATCGACGACCCCGCCGAAGTGGCGCGCCAGATGACCGCCGGCCTCAAGGCGGTGAAGCAGTTCCGTCGCGAGCGCAACGACGCCTTCCACTTCAACTGGCTGCTGAAGATCGACGAAGGCTTCCAGCGCCCGTTCGACCCGACTCACGAGAATATGGCCAGCCTGCAACTGAGCCACGCACTGCCACCCCACGAACTCGCCGCCAACTTGCGCCGTGCGTTCTCCGGGATCGTGGCGGGTAACGTGAAGGACAAAGGCATCCGCCTGATCGAGCAGAACGGCCCGTACGAAATCCACGGTGATCCGGCCATCATGAAGCCGCTGGACGAGCTGCTACAGGCGTTTGTCGCCCAGCACCGCATGAAGTTGCCGGGCGGCGCGGCGTATGTGCCGTGCTATCGCGTGGTGCAATAAGTCAGCGCTGCACCGCCACGCATTTGATTTCCACCAGCAGGCCGGGGTGCGCCAGTTCGGACACCCCAATGGTGGTCCAGGCGCAATGCCCGCGTGGGAACAGGCGGTTTTTCACGTCACGGAAAACCGCCATGTGCTGGCTCATGTTGACGTGGTAGGTGGTCATGTCCACCACGTCGTCGAAGGTGCAACCACCCTCTTCCAGCACCTGCCGCAGATTCTCCCAGGCCGCGACGAATTGCGCCTCGGGGTCCTCGATCACCGCCAATGCAGCCGTACGCCCGACCTGCCCTGCGCAGTACAACGTCTTGCCCACCTTGACCGCGGGCACGTAGCCGGCGCGCTCGACGATTGAGTGCATGGCGCGAGGGATGATGAGTTGGCGGTCGGTCATGGCTTGTATCTCTTTAAGCCCGGCAGGCGGGCACAGTGGGGACTAGTGTTTTACCTGTTCCGACTAACCCACACCAGATGAGCACCCTATGGACCGACGGATATTGTCCTCTGTCATTCCTTACCCTAAGGTAAGGAATATCACGATGGAGATCTTCAACATGGCTATCGCTACACTCACCTCAAAAGGTCAAATCACCATTCCTGTCCAGGTCAGGACTGCCCTCGGCCTGGAAACAGGGGATCGGGTTGAATTCGTAGAAATGGAAGCTGGGCAGTTTTCCATCATTGCCGCGAGCAAAACGGTGCATGACCTCAAAGGATTGATCCGCAGCTCCGCCAGGGCCGTCTCCATCGAAGAGATGAACCAAGCCATCGCAGCGCAGGGGGCAAAAGCCGGATGATCGGGCTGGATACCAATGTGCTGGTGCGCTACGTCACCCAGGATGATCCCGTTCAATCTGCCAAGGCGTCCGAACTGATCGAATCGCTGACCACTGCCTCGCCGGGCTTTGTCAGCCTGGTCTCCATCCTGGAATTGGTGTGGGTGCTGCAAAGCTGCTACCAGTCGGCCAAAAGTGATGTGGTGATGGTACTGGAGACCCTGCTGCGCACCCGCGAATTGACCGTAGAACATGCCGAGATCATCTGGCAGGCGCTGCGCAAGTTTGTGGCGAACAAGGCTGACTTTGCAGACTGCCTGATCGAGCGCTGCGCCCATGCCGCCGGTTGCGAGTACACGGCAACCTTCGACCTCAATGCGATCAAGACCACAGGCATGAAGCGACTGGTCTGAACCGCAGCATTGCGGCAGCGGACGGGCTTTGATACAAACCGTTTTTTACCTTGATCGAGAGAAAGACCGACGTGCGCACGTTTCTACTCGCCGCCCTGGCTATGGCTCCCACTCTCGCCCTGGCCGATGCCATCGCCTGGCCCGATCTGCCAAAAACCTGCTTCGTCAGCGGCCGCTCCGCCACCAGTGCGGATGTCGACAGCGGTTGCGCCGCCTTCCTGATCAATGTGAAAGGCCAGGCCGCGGGCACGCCGATCAAGCTGGATATTCCCCAATACGCGCTGCACATCGACGAAACCACCGGCAAGGAAACCCCGGTTATCCTCATCCAGGCGGAGGAGAACGGCGAGGTCAAGGCCGTGGGCTACCGGGAACTGGGCACCGACCAACTCGGTGCCGCATTGTTGCGAGAGGTTCGGCTGCTGGGTACCCACAAGCCGACCTAACGCTACTTGCCAATGAAACCTGGGCTCAGCGAACCCAGCCACCACCCTGCCAGTGATACCCGTCATTACGCTGCACCCAATGCGGATGCACGTAGCGATAGCCTTCGCGTACCGGCTCCCAGTGACCATGTACAGCCACATATCGCCCGCCGTCCCAGCGCCAATAACCACGCGACCATATATAGCCGTAGCGTACGGGTGGCTCGACTTCGATCACTTGCATCGGCGGCGGTTGCGGCGCGATGACTTCCACATACTCATGTTGCACCGGCCTGCGCTCATGCACGATGCGCTCTTGAACACACCCGGATGCCGCGACGACCATGGCCGCCAATGCCCCATAACGTAGCCACATAGAAAAACCCTCGGACGCTGACGCCCAGTACCTGCACCGCTAGAAAATGCCCCCTTGTTGCAGCCTCGCTCCTGCTTGGCTCTGGAGTATTGTTAACAGGTGGCGTCTGTCAGGTTGCTGAACCTGAGGGCGTTGCGTTCATGAGGTAGACGAAAGGCTCGTCGGGTACTTGAATGCTCAAACCGGACCGAAACGCGCCAGCACTGCCTCGACAAATCGCCGCAACTTGGCGGTGCGCTGCCGATTTGCGGTGTAGACCAGATGCATTGGCCGGCTCGGTGCCTCAAAGTCCGGCAGCACCTGCACCAACTCACCGCGGGCCATTGCCGTACGCAAAAAATCCTGGGGGCCGAGAACCATGCCAAAACCGTCCAGCGCCGCCGACATCAATGCCCGGCTTTCGTTGATCTGCAGACGACTGGTCACCTGTACGCTGTACAGCGTCGAGCCTTGATAAAATATCCACTCGCGGTCCGCCGGGCGTGACCAGAAGGCATAGCCCAGGCATTCGTGACGTTCCAGGTCTGCCGGCACCTGCGGCGTACCCCGCGCAGCCAGGTACGCAGGCGAAGCACAGACCACCAGGCGATAAGGCGCCAGTGGCCGGGCTGTCAGGCCGGTGGTCGCCAATGGACCGATCCGGAAGGCTGCTTCATAGCCCTCTTCCACCAGGTCGACGAAGCGATCCGTCAGGTGCAGGTCGATTTCCACGTCCGGGTTATCGCGCAGGAATGCAGTAATCAGTGGCATCAGGCTGTAGGAACCGAAGGTCACAGGCGCGGTGATCTTCAGCTTGCCACGCGGCGTGTCATTCATGATTTGCGCCAGCGAGTCCGCAGCTTCGGCCTCCGTAAGGATATGTTTGCAACGTTCGTAGTACGCGCTCCCCAACTCCGTGAGGCTCTGCCTGCGCGTGGTGCGATTGAGTAACCGCGCACCGAGGCGCTGCTCCAGCGCGGCAACGTGTTTGGCCACCATTTGCGCCGACATGTGCAAACGCTCGGCGGCGCGAGCGTAGGAGCCCAACTCGGCGGCGATCACAAAGGCATTCATGCTCGATAGACGGTCCATCATTCCCTACTCCCAGTAACAACACTCACGCCATAGTGCTTATTTATCGCCATTTGGTTGCCAATCATCATAGCGGCTTCCCCCTTTATCAGGAGCAAGACCATGAAGATTGGCGTGATTGGAGCCGGTTTTATCGGGCGCGCCGTGGCACAGCGGGCACTGGCGGCCGGGCATGAAGTGATGTTGAGCAACTCTCGCGGCCCGCAGACCATGAGCAGCGTGGTAAGTGGCATACGCGGCGTCAAAGTGGGCAGCGCAGAAGATGCCGCACAGTTTGGTGACGTGGTGCTGGTGGCGATTCCGTTTGAACACTACCGAAAAGTCCCGGCGCAGTGGCTGGCAGGCAAGACCTTGCTCGACGCCAACAACTACTACCCGGAGCGCGACGGTCATTTCCCCGCGCTGGATCGATTTGAAACCACCACCAGCCGGCTGCTCGCCGAACACTTCACCCACTCAAAGGTGATCAAAGTGTTCAACGCGATTTTCGCCGCGGACATTACCGATCATGCTCGCCCCCACGGCGCACCTGACCGTCGCGCATTGCCGGTGGCCGGCGACGACGCTGTCGCCAAAGCGCAGGTGATCACCCTGCTCGACGAGCTGGGCTTTGACGCCGTCGATGCCGGCAGCCTGGATGAAAGCTGGCGGTTCGAGCGGGCCAAGCCCGCGTATTGCGTGCCGCTGGACCAGCCCGGGCTGAAGGCGGCCCTGGCCGCGGCCGAGCGTACGGTCGAACTGCCGCCGGTCGACCGCGAGCACACCCGCGCTTAAACACCGCCCCACAAAAAAGCCCGCTGACCGTTACCGGTTCAGCGGGCTTTGTGCATCAGCCTGGCTTACAGCGCCAGATCAGACGCCGGCTTGCTCGGCTCAGCCGAGGGCTTGGCAGCCTCGGTGGCCTTGGGTGCAGCCATTTGCGGAATCACAGGCGGCGTAGGCAGTTGCAGGACTTCGGCGGTGTAGGCCCATTCCTTGGCAACCGCTTCCGGGCTGTCGTTCAGCTTGGTGCCGTAGCTCGGTACGATCTGGTGCAGCTTGGCCTGCCACTCAGGGGTCGCGACCTTGTCCTTGAACACTTTCTGCAGCACGGTCAGCATGATCGGGGCAGCGGTGGACGCGCCTGGCGATGCACCCAACAGGCCCGCGATGGTGTTGTCGGCGGAGCTTACCACTTCAGTGCCGAGTTTCAGGACACCGCCCTGCTCCTCGTCACGCTTGATGATCTGCACGCGCTGACCGGCTTGCCACAGGCGCCAGTCGGATTGCTTGGCGTTCGGGAAGTACTCTTGCAGCGCCTTGAAGCGGTCGTCGTCCGACAGCATCAGTTGGCCGGCAAGGTACTCGACCAGTGGGTATTCACGAATACCGACTTTGGTCATTGGCCAGATGTTGTGGGTGGTGGTGCTGGTCAGCAGGTCCAGGTACGAGCCTTCTTTCAGGAACTTGGTCGAGAAGGTCGCGAATGGGCCAAACAGGATCACGCGCTTACCATCCAGCACGCGGGTGTCCAGGTGCGGAACCGACATCGGTGGCGCGCCAACCGAAGCCTTGCCGTAGGCCTTGGCCAGGTGTTGCTCGGCAACGGTTGGGTTATCGGTCACCAGGAACGAACCACCTACCGGGAAGCCAGCGTATTCCTTGGCTTCAGGAATGCCCGACTTCTGCAGCAGGTGCAGTGCACCGCCGCCGGCGCCGATGAACACGAACTTGGCGTCGGTTTCGGTCTTGGTGCCGTCTTTCAGGTTTTTGTAGCTCACACGCCACGAACCGTCGGCGTTCTTGGTGATGTCCTGCACTTCGCTCGACAGTTTCAGGTCGAACTTAGGCGTGGTCTGCAGGTGAGCGACGAACTGGCGGGTGATCTCGCCGAAGTTCATGTCGGTCCCCAGCGGGCTCCAGGTGGCCGCGATTTTCTGGTTCGGGTCACGCCCTTCCATCATCAGCGGAACCCACTTGGCGATCTGCGCCGGGTCTTCGGAGTACTGCATGCCAGCGAACAGCGGGCTGGCCTTCAGGGCTTCGTAGCGTTTTTTCAGGAACTTGATGTTGTCATCGCCCCACACGAAGCTCATGTGCGGTGTGGTGTTGATGAACGAACGCGGGTCCTTCAGCACACCCTGGCGGACCTGCCAGGACCAGAACTGACGGGAAATCTGGAACGCTTCGTTGATCTCGACCGCTTTCGGGATCTCAACGTTGCCGTTCTTGTCTTCCGGGGTGTAGTTCAGCTCGGCCAGGGCCGAGTGACCAGTACCGGCGTTGTTCCAGCCGTTGGAGCTTTCTTCGGCCACGCCATCGAGGCGCTCGACCATCTCCATCGACCAGCCCGGCTCCAGCTCATTGAGCCAGACACCCAGGGTTGCACTCATGATGCCGCCGCCAATCAGCAGCACATCGACTTTCTTTGCCTCTTCCGCGTGAACGGAGCTGATCCCCAGCGACAAAGCCAGCCCCAGCAGGGCAGTGTTTACTTTTTTAAACATCAGTAGCACCTATGATAAAACGCCATCCGCCCTACCGCCCCTGATCATGGGCAACCCTCCATCACGCTGCGCCAGGCAACGCACCGCGGGGTTTGCACATTCACTCGGGGACCGCAGGGTGGGCACACAAGGCCGACGTATCGACCTCACTTTTATGTCCCTTCTGCGCTGACTTCTTATCATTATTGGCTTCAGCTACCTGGGCGACAGCCAATCGCTGGGACGTATACGGATGTACGCACCAGAGAGAGACTAGACCAAGACGGCGCGCAGAATATCACGGCAAACAGCGTTTATGCGCCGTTTGGCCAATTGACAGCTCTAAATCGCGGCTTTTAACACGTCGATGTCAAGCCTGGCAGGCGCGACGTGGGGTCACAGGCCAGGAACTCTCACGCAAAAGGCTGTTCTAGACACCTTTGTCGCTGCTTGCGTAGCATCGGCGGCTCTCCTTCGTGCAATCCATCCCAATAGAGTTACCCATGACTATCCAGCAAACACCCGGGCACGTGCTGCCTGCGCGCAGCGCCGCCAAAATGGAAGCGGCCATGGCCGTGGGCGCCTTCGCAATCGGTACTGGCGAATTTGCCATCATGGGGCTGATGCCCGACATCGCGCAGAACCTGAACCTCAGTGAGCCTCAGGTCGGCCACGCCATCAGCGCCTACGCCCTGGGCGTGATGGTGGGCGCGCCACTGCTGGCCATTCTTGGCGCCAAGCTGCTACGCAAACACATGTTGTTGCTGCTGATGGGCCTGTACGCCTTGGGCAACCTGGCCACCGCCTTCACCCCGACCTTCGGCTCACTGGTGGCCTTCCGCTTCATCAGCGGCCTGCCCCACGGCGCCTACTTCGGCATCGCCGCCGTGGTCGCCTCCAGCATGGTGCCCAACGACAAACGCGCCGGCGCCGTAGCCCGCGTGATGATGGGCCTGACCCTGGCCATGCTGCTCGGCAACCCCATCGCCACCTTCCTCGGCCAACACCTGGGCTGGCGCTCGGCGTTTGCACTGGTCAGCGTGATTGCCCTGTGCACCATTGCCCTAGTCTGGCAGTTCGTGCCGGATCGCCGCGACGAACCGCGCAGCGACCCACGCAAGGAATTGCGTGCGTTCACCAAACCGCAGGTGTGGATGGCGCTGTCCATCGGCGCCATTGGCTTTGCCGGGATGTTCTGCGTGTTCAGCTATTTGGCGCCGACCATGCTGGAAGTGACCAAAGTGTCGCCGCAGTGGATTCCGTTTGGTCTGGCGGCGTTCGGTGTCGGCGGGATTATCGGCAACATTGCGGGCGGCAAGCTGTTTGACCGCCTGCAATTTCGGGCGGTTGGCTGGATTATGGTGTGGTCGATGGCCGTGCTGATCTTCTTCACCTTCGCTGCCAGCTCACTGTGGAGCGTGCTGCTGGGCATTGGCCTGGTCGGCACCATGATTGCCATGGCTGCGCCGCTGCAAATCCGCCTGATGGATATTGCCCATGAAGCGCCGAGTTTGGCGGCGGCTTCCAACCATGCGGCGTTTAACCTGGCAAATGCGCTGGGCCCGTGGTTGGGTGGGATGGCGATTACGGCGGGGTATGGGTGGACGAGCACCGGCTACATTGGCGCCGCTACCGCGTTGGTCGGCCTGGGCATCTACCTGATCGCCCGCCGCATGAAGGGCGGCCACTGACATTTCCCGCCCCAACCTCAGTGCCAATGTGGGAGGGGCTTGCCGCCGATAGCAATGGGTCAGTCACCACCCCAGTGACTGCCCCACCACCCCATCAATCATCATGCAACAGCCCTGACCCATACTCCCCATAACTACTTCCCAGCCCACTGCCGCCGAAATTCATCTTGGCGGCTTTGCTGGGGCTATGGTCCCCAAACGCCTGGCATCCGCCTGAAAAACAAGGGTCACTGCTCACGCCGGCCGACCCTGTCGAACACGCGCCCAACAGCAACGTACCAGCAACCATCACGACTTTAACGAGGTTCGAAATCATGGTTTCAGTTCCCTGTGGAATGGAGGCGCGGAGGTCCTCTCTTGAAGAGGATCGTAGACCTCAAAAGCGCCGGGAATGATGAAACTTTGCGGCGTGACAGGATGGGTTCAGGTTGCCCCTTGGGGTAAGGCGGCGGGGTTGGGTGTCAGGCGGTGGCCTTGCAGGCGGCAGGTGCGACGTGTTCCTGGGCTCGGTCGATGAGTAGAGCACTTAGATCGATGAGTTGTTGGATGCCCAGGACAATGGCGCGGTGCGGGTCTTCGAGGTCGAAGGCCAGATTGGCGGCCATTTGGTTCGCGGATGCGAGGTTTTCGGCGGCGTTGGCCAGGAGGGTTTCGGTGTCGATGTTGGGGCTGACCAGGAACAAGTTGCCGGTTGGGTGTTCGGCGGGCGCACTGTTTTGATCGACATAAGGATTGTGTGATTTGTTAGGCATGGGCGAAGCTCCAAATATTTCTGGGAGTCAAAACGCCTTAGCAATACGGACTTCCACCTCCGACCGCCGGGTTTACAGCGGCTTGCGGAGGTTAGCGATGGGTGGTCTGAGGGGCAAGCCGAAAGAAGAGTAGGAAGTTTTTCCCGAATGCCCTCAGACCAAATCGATAAAACCACGATGCTCTGAATTGAGGTTAATAGCTCTGGATACAACTCGCGACGACCTGCTGATTCAAGCCAACGATCCACAGTGTAAGATGCCCACAACCATCCACCACCGAGATCGCCATGACTGGAATCTCCCTAAACCTGCCGGAAGACCTGCCCAACTCTCTTGCCGACTTGGCCAAAAGCAACGGCCAGACTGCGACCTACCTGGCGATGGACGTTCTTCGCGACTACATCGAGCATGAAAAAACCCTGACCGCTCAGATCGAGTTGGCAGTGAAAGAAGCCGACCAAGGCAAATTTGCCACCGACGACCAAGTGGCAGCCATGCGTGCTAGACGCTGGAGTCGGAATGCGGGTTGAGTGGCTTGAAAAAGCGCTCAAACATCTGGAAGACGAAGCGAACTATATCGCTCTCGAAAATCCAAGGGCCGCTGACGACTTCTCCGATGCCATTTTCGCCAGCGTCGACAAACTGGCTCAATTTCTCCCTATGAATCGTGAGGCCGGGTCAAAAACACCCGAGAATGGGCAGTACCCAATTGGTCATATCTGATTCCGTATCGGGTACGCGGTGATCGCCTGCAAATCCTCGGCGTATTCCATACACGGCAGCGTCCACGTTCGAAGTGGTGAATGCATGAAACAGAGCTCTCAGACAGCCAAGATGCTTCCCTGATAAACTGCTCGACATTCGCCTCGTTGACTCAGATCCCCCAATGCCCCTACAAACCGCCCCACTCTCCCGCCGCTTCTCCGTCGCACCGATGATGGATTGGACCGACCGCCACTGCCGGTTCTTCCTGCGCCTGCTCTCCAAACACGCCCTGCTCTACACCGAGATGGTCACCACCGGCGCAATCCTCCACGGTGACCACGACCGTTTCCTGCGTCACAACGAAGCCGAGCATCCACTTGCACTGCAGCTGGGCGGTAGTGTTCCGGCTGATTTGGCGGCTTGTGCTCGCATGGCCGAAACCGCCGGTTACGACGAAGTAAACCTGAACGTCGGCTGCCCAAGCGACCGCGTACAAAACAACATGATCGGCGCAATCCTGATGGCGCACCCAGCCCTGGTTGCCGATTGTGTGAAGGCCATGCGTGACGCGGTATCGATTCCGGTAACGGTAAAGCACCGTATCGGCATCAATGGCCGGGACAGCTACGCCGAGTTGTGTGATTTCGTCGGGACGGTGAAGGACGCAGGCTGCACCAGTTTCACCGTACACGCGCGGATTGCGATTCTGGAGGGGTTGTCGCCGAAGGAGAACCGCGACATTCCGCCGTTGCGTTATGAGGTCGCGGCGCAGTTGAAGCGGGATTTCCCTGAGCTGGAGTTTATTCTCAACGGCGGGATCAAGACGCTGGAGCAGTGCCACGAGCATTTGCAGACGTTTGATGGGGTGATGCTGGGGCGGGAGGCTTATCACAATCCGTATTTGCTGGCGGAGGTGGATCAGCAGTTGTTTGGCAGTGAAGCGCCGGTGATCAGTCGGGCGGAGGCGTTGGTGCAGTTGCGGCCATACATTGCTGAGCATTTGGCGACCGGCGGTTCGATGCACCATATCACTCGACATATTCTGGGGTTGGGTACCGGTTTTCCGGGGGCGCGCAAGTTCAGGCAGTTGTTGTCGGTGGATATTCATAAGGCGAGTGATCCGTTGGCATTGCTGGATCAGGCGGGGGCTTTGCTGGAGGGCCGATGAGGGTCAGTTGATATAGGGGGGTCGGGCTGCCGTCATCGCTGGCAAGCGAGCTCCTACAGTAGATAGAGTCGCCAGTAGCAGTTGAGTTGAACCTGCCAGCCGTTTTGCCCTCCTATTGAGCAGTACGGCCGGTCTTTCAAACGGCTGTTTTCAGGTTGTTGCCCTCGCAAACGATCGAACGCATTTGCGCCCTTGAGCGCCTGCCAGCGCTCGGGTAATGTCATCAGACCCACAGGACAGAGCACGCCCATGACTTCCAAGCTGGAACAACTCAAGCAATTCACCACTGTCGTTGCCGATACCGGCGATTTTTCCACCCTCGCCAAGCTCAAGCCACAAGACGCCACCACCAACCCTTCCCTGCTGCTCAAGGCTGCGTCGATTCCGGGCTATGCCAAGCTGCTGGATGAGGCCGTGCAAGACTGCAACGGTGACGTGGGTCTGGCCAGCGACCGTTTTGCGGTGGCGGTGGGTCAAGAGATTCTCAAAGTGGTGCCAGGCCGTATCTCCACCGAGGTAGATGCCCGCCTTTCGTTCGACGAAGCCGCTATTCTCAAGCGCGCACACCGCCTGATCGAGCTGTACGACAAAGCCGGCGTTGGCCGTGATCGCGTGCTGATCAAGATCGCTTCCACCTGGGAAGGTATCCGCGCTGCCGAGAAGCTGGAAAAAGAAGGTATCCAGACCAACCTGACCTTGCTGTTCTCCTTCGCCCAGGCTGTGGCCTGTGCAGAAGCTGGCGTGTTCCTGATCTCGCCGTTCGTGGGCCGTATCTACGATTGGTACAAGAAGGCCAACGGCAACGACTACACCGGTGCTGAAGATCCGGGCGTGCAGTCGGTGACGCGCATCTACAACTACTACAAGGCCAATGGCTACAAGACCGTGGTGATGGGGGCGAGCTTCCGTAACCTGAGCCAGATCGAAGAGCTGGCTGGCTGTGATCGCCTGACCATCAGCCCGGACCTGCTGGAGAAGCTGGCAGCGGATGAAGGCAAGCTGGAGCGCAAGCTGTCGCCAGGCCATGCCGGTGAAGCCCGCGTGCACCTGACTGAAGCGCAGTTCCGCTGGGAGTCCAACGAGGACGCGATGGCGACTGAGAAGCTGGCGGAAGGGATTCGTCAGTTTGCTCGCGACCAAGAGAAGCTGGAGGCGTTGCTGACAGCCAAGCTGTAAAAGGCAGCGACTGCAAAAAGGGCGGAACCTGTGAGGGCTCCGCCCTTTTTTATGCTGCCTGGACTGACGCCGTCGCTGGCAAGCCAGCTTCTACATAGGGGGAGTGGTTCGTCAGTGGCGTTCGAGGGCGTTGACGAGGTCGTGGAAGGCTTCGCGGTTGGACTCGTTGAGGCCCATCAGGATCTTGTGCGCTTCCAGCACCTTGACCCGAACGACTTCTTCGGACTGGTCTTGCGAAGGCAGGTCGGTCAGGCATTCCGGGCACGGAATCGGGCGATCAACGATGTTGAACACCTGGTCGAAGCCCATGGACTGCAACAGACGGGTGATGTCTTCGTGGGTGGTGACCACAGTCGGCAACAGGCCAACCTTCTGCCGAGACAGAATGGACAACTTGGCCAACAGGCCCAGGGTGGTGCTATCGATGCTGCGGGTTTCGGTCAGATCGATCACGATCGCCGAGAAGTTCAGCGCTGTGAAGATCCGCTCAATCGTCGCATCCAGCGCCGAACACAAGGTCAGGCGCACTTCACCGACAAATTTCAGGACGAAGGTCCCGTCTTGCTCGGCGAATTGGATTCTTCCGGTACTCATCAAAGATTCCTGCTCAACACCAATAGGGCGATATCATCCGGCATCTCCCCTAGCGTGGCCAATCCAAAAACCTGCCGCAGGCCATCCAGGCTGCCGCCCGCCGACTTGACCTTTTGGGGCAAGGCGGCTTCTTTCTCTTTGAGTGTAGGCTCTGGAAGCAGGTCCAGGATGCCGTCTGACATCAGCGTGAGGCTGAACGTCGGCGGCAGCTCCAGGATATGGTCTTCGTAGGTGGCTTCATTGAACAAGCCCACCGGCAGACCACGGCCTTCCAGGTAACGCACACTCTCTGGAGTGTATAAAACCGGCATCGGCAGGTGACCGCCGATGCTGTAGGTCAAAAGACCGGTTTCTTCATCAATCACGCCGCCGACCATCGTTACGTGCTTGCCCAGCTTGCAGCTGATCAGGCCCCGGTTGATGTGGCCCAGCACCTCGGAGGGGGTAAACTCCGGCAAGGTGCCATTGCGCTTGGATTCGAACAGCAGCCGTGTGGTCATGAACTTCAACAACACGGTAACAAAAGCAGAGGAAGCACCGTGGCCGGAGACGTCGGCCAGGTAGAACGCCACACGTCGCTCATCCACGCGGAAATAGTCGACAAAATCACCCGACAAGTACAGCGACGGGATGATCTGGTGGGCAAACTGGAAGTCGTCGATGGTCCAGGGGCTGACCGGCAACATGTTCATCTGCACCTGGCGACCGGCGTTCTGGTCTTCCTGGAGCAGGTTAAGGCTGGCTTCGAGTTCGCGGTTGGCGGTTTCGAGCTTTTCACGGTAGCGCTGGTTTTCCACCAGCAGGCGTGCACGATCCAGGGCACGGCGCACCGAGTGCTCCAGCACCGCCAGGTCTTCCAGGGGTTTGATCAGATAGTCGGCGGCACCTAGGCGCAGCGCTTCGACGGCATCGTTCATCACCCCGGCGCCCGACACGACAATCACCGGCGTCTGCGGGGCGAGTTCAGTCACCTGGCGAATCAGCTCCAGGCCGCCCATCTGGGGCATGCGCAGGTCGCAGATCACAAGGTCGGGCTGGTCGCGCTCGAATACCTGGAGACCCTGTTGGCCATTGCTGGCCTGCAGGACGCTGAAGCCACTGTCTTCCAAATAGGCCGCGAGGCTCGCGCGCACTACTTCGTCGTCATCGATTATCAGCAGCGTGGCACTGGTTTTTTGCATGTGGGCAAACGGCGCCAGAATTAGGTTGGCGTAGGTGGCGCGACAATGGCCGGGCTCACTTACTGGATTCGCTTTCTAGCCTCTCTGTCCTACAAAGCATAGGGATTTTTCCCATGCACAACGGTAAAGCAGAGGTGCCCTTCTAAGGCGCAGACGGTACTCCCATCCGTCAGGGGTTTCAAGCTCATGCCGATGGTCGCCGGGCGTCTTTACACCGCAAATCACCGGGAGTTATAAGAACAGGCACGACCACAACACAAAGTAAGGATGGAGCCCATGAGCGAACACGAGCGCGACTACGCCGAAAAACGCGATTTCATCCGCATGCGTGTGGATGCCGATGTGTCTCTGATCCATGCCGGGCAAGAGATTGCCGGGGTTTGCGTGGACCTTTCCAGCTCCGGCATGCAAGTGCAGGCGCCGCGCCAGTTCAACGTTGGCGACCGGTTGACGGTGCGCATCGATTCGGAGCACGCGGCGCTCAAGGGCCTGGAGGCGGACACAGAGGTGGTATGGACCAAAACCAGCGGTGACGACCAGCACCTAGGCCTCAAGATCCTGAAAATGCGCTGAAAACCGCGCACGAAAAAGGCGACCGCAAGGGTCGCCTTTTTCATTTCAAAACGTCACAGCTTAAAAGTCGTCGACGACCTTGCCGTCCTTGACCTTGAACTCGCGGTTCTGCAGGTAAGCGTTACGAATGAAGGTGTACTTATCGCCAGTGATCAGCTTCTCGCTGTCGAGCAGGCTGGCACGGGTGTCAACGATATTCAGGCCGAAGGTGCTGTTGCGCCAGCCGATGTCGTTCATGTAGCGGTACGGTTGGGTGTAGCTGTCCACGTACTTGGACGGCGCATCACGCAAAGTGCTCGGGCCCAGCAAAGGCAGCATTACGTACGGACCGCTGCCTACGCCCCAGTAGCCGAGGGTCTGGCCAAAGTCTTCATCGCTGCGCTGCAGCCCCATTTTGGTGCCGACATCGATAAAGCCCAGCACGCCGAACGTGGTGTTGACCAGCAAACGGGCCGTGTCTACACCAGCCTTTTCGGGCTTGAGCTGCAGCACATTGTTGGCCAGGTTGCCCACATCACCGATGTTACGGAAGAAGTTGTGAACGCCATCCTGAACGAATTGCGGGGTCACGAACTGATAACCCTGGGCCAGTGGCTTGAGGGCATAGGTATCAACGGTGTCGTTGAAGGTGAAGATCGGGCGGTTGACGCTTTCCCATGGATCGTCTTCCGATGCAGCCTGTGCGACGAAAGGCGCCAGCAGGACAGTGGCACACACCGACAGCTGAGCGAAGTAGTGGCTCCAGCGCATAGCTTTTGCTCCTTGAATGGTCTGTCATGGGCGCTATGCCCTGAATAAGGCCGTCAGTATATGACGGAAGTCGCCAATTAGGCAGTAACTAGCAAACGTCCGACCAAAAATGGACAAAATTCCTACAATTAGCAATCCTGTCATCGACTTGTCATCCTGACCCGATAGCGTTGGCGCTATTTCAGGGATGTCGACATGCCTCACGCCGAGATAGCCATCGCCAGCGCTCCTGCGTTGACTGCCGTTCTGTTTGGCCTGAGTGGTTGCCTGGTGGACTTCGGTTCCCGTGCCCGCACCGACTCACCCTCACCGGACTCCCAAGCCACACCGGGCGCGCTGAAAATCCTGCGCAGCCTCCAAGACCAAGGCGTCCCTTGCGCCTGGCTGGATGAACTCCCCCCCGCCGTCACCACCCCGCTGGCCGCCACCCTGCCTGCGTGGGTCAAGGCGACATCACCCTCCTCCATTCGCTGGCCCGCGCCCCACGCCTGCTGGCAAGCCTTGATGGAACTCAACATCGAACGCCTGGAAGGCTGCGTCTTGGTCAGCGGGGAACCGCGCCTGCTGCAGTCCGGGCTCAATGCCGGTTTGTGGACCATCGGGCTGGCCTCCTGCGGCTCGCTGTGCGGCATGGCGCCCGAACAATGGCAGGCGCTGAGCGAACAGGAGCGCGAGCTCAAGCGCGGCAAGGCCACCCTCGCGCTGTACGGGCTGGGCGTGCACTCGGTGATCGATCACCTGGGCGAACTCGGAACCTGCCTGGCCGACATCAGCCTGCGCCAGCTCAAAGGCGAGAAGCCCTGACACGGATCATGCACAGTCGACGCCAGTGGATTAATCTACAGGTCAGCCCGTAGACCTTTCTCGGCGTGCCGCGGTCTATGCCAGTGCCTATCGATAAAAGGAAACACGTCATGCCTGATCGCAAAAAACTGGAAGAACAGGTCGAAATCCTGCGCGGGCAGTTGGAACAGGAACCGCCGCTGTCGGAAGAAAAACGTAAAGCGCTGGAAGCCTTGATTGCCAAGTTTGAATTACAACTCGAACTTGAGCCGGCCACTCAAACACCCAGTATTTCCGACGATGTCAATCAAGCGGCCATCGAGTTCGATGCTGAGCACCCGGTTATTTCCGGGACATTGCGCAATATCATGAACACGCTGGGCAGCATGGGGATCTAATACAGTCCCCCGGCCAGCACAGAAGCAAAATGTGGGAGCTGGCTTGCCTGCGATAGCGATCATTAAGTCATCCATCAAGTGACTGATACACCGCCATCGCAGGCAAGCCAGCTCCCACATTTGATTTGCGTCATAGCTACTGGCGAGCCAGCCGCACATTCTGGAACGCCACATCCTCAGTGCTGCGATACGGGTTGATATCCAACCCACCCCGCCGCACATACCGCGCATACACCGTCAACGTCTCCGGCTTCAGCAAGCGCTGCAAGTCCAGGAAGATGCGTTCCACGCACTGTTCATGGAAGTCCGAGTGCTGGCGAAAGCTCACGATGTACTCCAGCAGGCTGGCGTGGTCCAACGCGTGACCACGGTATTGCACCACCACACTGCCCCAGTCCGGCTGGCTGGTCACCGGGCAGTTGGATTTGAGCAGGTGGCTGTGCACGCTCTCCTCGACAACGCGCGAGTTATCGCAACGCAGCAGCTCCGGGCGCGGGTGCTCGTAGTTGCTGACGCTGATATCCAAATCATCGATGCAAACGCCCGGCAGCGCCATCACGCCTTCGGCCTCGATCTCGGCCAGGCTGCGGATACGCACGCTCACAGGCGCACCGGCGGCAGCGCTGAGGTCGGCGCGCAAAGTGGCTTCCAGGCTGGCCGCATCGGCATAAGCGGTCTGGTTCAGCGAATTGAGGTACAGCTTGAACGACTTGGACTCGATGATGTTCGGCGAGTCGGCCGGGATGCTGAATTCGCCGATGGCCACCACCGGCTTGCCGGACGGCAGCAGCCAGGACAATTCGAAGCAGTTCCAGAAATCCACGCCCTTGTAAGGCAGGGTCTCGGCGCTCAGGCCCAGCTCGGCCCATTTGGCGGCACGTGGGATCGGGAACAGCAACGACGGTGTGTAGGTGGAGATGTATTCACTGGACTTGCCCAGCGGCGAATGTTCGGCTGCGGGATGCATGGCGGAAACCTGGCTAAATAAACCGCGCCAGTCTACCAGCCTTTGCCCCCGTGCCTAAACGCCAGCGGATCAATCGACGTTGAGCTTGCCGACCATGCCCGCCTGGTAATGCCCCGGAAGGTTGCAGGCAAACTCCAGGCCCGTGGCCTTAGTGAACGTCCAGGTCAGCTCGGCGGTTTTGCCCGGCTCAACCAATACGCTATTGGGATCATCGTGTTTCATCGCACCGTGGCCCATGGCAGCGTGGTCCATCTTGCCCATACCGGTGGCAGTGAGCATGCCGCTGGCCTGCATCTGCAGCATTTCCTTCTGGTGTTCGGCATGCATCGCCGCGTCGCCCAAGTTGAACTCATGGAGCAATTGGCCCTTGTTCACCAGCACAAAGCGCACCGTCTCACCGGCCTTAACGTCCAGGGACTTGGGCGAAAAGGAAATATCCTGCAACGTCACTTCCACGGTACGCGTGGCTTTGCTCGCCGGCGCCGCCTCGCCAAAGGCATAGGTGTGGGCAGCATCGGCCATCGCATCAAAACTCAACGCCAACAGGCAACCCGCCAACAACAGGGGTGTACGCAACGCCATCGGTCTTCTCCAGAAATATAGGAACAGCTTGGGCAGCACTCTAAGATTGCGCCGCTGCCAGCTAGCTGACTGCTAGATTACAACTTTGTCAGGTTGCTCCCCCGCCCTGGCACTCAAGGTATAAAGCCGTCGTCCACCGTTGCCAAGAGCCGCCCATGAAACTGCTGATCGTCGAAGACCAACCCAAAACCGGCCACTACCTGCGCCAGGGCCTGGCCGAGGCGGGCTTTACCACCGAACTGGTGGCCGACGGCACCAGCGGCCAGCACCTCGCTTTGACCGGCGACTACGACCTGTTGATCCTCGACGTGATGCTGCCGGGCCGCGACGGTTGGCAGATCCTCCAGGCCGTGCGCAGTGCCGGCATGGACATTCCGGTGCTGTTCCTCACCGCCCGCGACGCCGTGGAAGACCGCGTGCATGGCCTGGAGCTGGGCGCCGACGATTATCTGGTCAAGCCCTTCGCGTTTTCCGAATTATTAGCCCGCGTGCGCACCCTACTGCGCCGTGGCAGCAGCACACCGCAGGAAACCGCGTTGCAACTGGCCGATCTGCGCCTGGACCTGATCCGTCGCCGTGTCGAGCGGGACGGCCAGCGCATCGACCTGACCGCCAAGGAGTTTTCCCTGCTGGAACTGCTGCTGCGCCGCCAAGGCGAAGTGCTGCCCAAATCGCTGATCGCCTCCCAGGTGTGGGACATGAACTTCGACAGCGACACCAACATCATCGAAGTGGCGATCCGCCGCCTGCGTCTGAAAGTCGACGACAACTTCCCCAACAAGCTGATCCACACCGTACGCGGCATGGGTTATGTGCTGGAGGAGCGCGTCAATTGATCAAACGCCTGTCCCTGGCCAGCCGCCTGGCGCTGCTGTTTGCCGCCTGCACCGCGGTGGTGTCGCTGATCGCCGGTGTGCTGTTCAATCGCGCGAGCGAGGCGCACTTCATTGAGCTGGACCAGCAACAACTCGACAGCAAGCTGGTGGCGCTGCGCAGCACCTTACAGGGCGTCGACTCGCCGGAGGCCTTCGCCCGGCGTGAAGCGCAATTGCGCACCGAACTCAGCCGCCAGCCCGACCTTACCCTGCGCATCACCGCCGCCGGCCAACGCTGGCTGGACGATGCGCCAAGCGTGACCTTGCCCGACGCGCCCGGCCTGCACAGCCTGCAAAACGCCGACACCGACTACCGGGTCTACAACGCGCCGTTGAGGGCAGGCCAACCCGACTCACCGCAACTGAGCTTGATGCTCGACATTACTCACCATCAGCACTTTTTGCAGCGCATGCAGCACCTGATCTGGCTCACCGTGGGCCTGTCAGCCCTGGCGACCGCCCTGCTCGGCGCCTGGGCCGCCCGCAGCGGGTTGCGGCCACTGCGGCGCATGGGCGAAGTGGCCGCGAGCGTGTCGGCCCACTCCTTGACCCAACGTTTGCCTCAACAGGAAATGCCCACGGAACTGGCCGACCTGGCCCAGGCCTTCAACGCCATGCTCGGACGACTGGACGACGCCTTCCAGCGCCTTTCGGCGTTTTCCGCCGACATCGCCCACGAACTACGCACGCCCCTGTCAAACCTGCTGACCCAGACCCAGGTCATCCTTACCCAGCCGCGGCCGTTGGAGGATTACCGCGAGGCATTGCACAGCAACCTGGAAGAGCTGCAATGGATGGCACAACTGGTCAATGACATGTTGTACCTGGCCAAGGCGGATCACGGCCTGCTGATGCCCAAGCGCGAAACCTTGGTGCTGGCGGATGAAGTGGACGCGCTACTGGAGTTTTTTGCACTGCTGGCGGAAGACGGGCAGGTCAGCCTGGTTCGCGAGGGCGCGGCCATTACGGTGGGTGATCGCGGGATGTTGCGCCGGGCCTTGTCAAACTTGCTGGATAACGCGTTGCGGTTTACTCCGCCGGGTGGCGAAGTGCGTGTGCGGATAGAGGATGGGGTGAGGCTTTCAGTGGAAAACACCGGCGATGGTATTGCAGCGGAGTTGCTGCCGAGGTTGTTTGACCGGTTCTACCGGGCGGACCCGGCGCGCCATGAAGGCAGCAGTGAGCATGCGGGGCTTGGACTGGCGATTACCCAGTCGATTGTGCGGGCGCATGGGGGGAGGATTTATGGTGAATCTGAGGCGGGGTGGACAAGATTTGTCATTGAGTTGCCCGCATAGGCGCCATCGCCGGCAAGCCGGCTCCTACAGGTAACACGCAATCCAATGTAGGAGCCGGCTTGCCGGCGATAGCGGTCTAAAGGCTTACGAATATCTCAGGGCATGCGCCGGCTCAATCTTCGCCGCCCGATACGCCGGATACAGCGTCGCCAGAAAGCTCAACACAAACCCGGCCGTGCAGATCAGCAGCACATCCCCACCCTGCAGCTCCGAAGGCAGGTTGCTGACGAAGTACACGTCCGAACTGAAGATATGCTGCCCGGTGACCCGCTCGACCCAGCCCACCAGCTCACTCACGTTCAGCGCGGCAATCACGCCCAATACGCCGCCGATCAAGGTGCCGACGATACCGATCACTGTGCCCTGCACCATGAAGATCGCCATGATCTGCCGGGGCGTCGCGCCGATGGTGCGCAAAATAGCGATGTCCGCGCCCTTGTCGTTCACCACCATGATCAAGGTCGCGATGATGTTGAACGCGGCCACGGCGACGATCATCAGCAACAACAGGCCGATCATGGTCTTTTCCATCTTCATCGCGCTGAACAGGCTGCCCTGGGTGTGGGTCCAGTCGTCAGGCTTGTAGGCAGTGCCCAGGCTGGCGGCGACGTCCGACGAGACCTTGGGGGCCGCGTACAGGTCTTTCACCGCCAGGCGCACGCTTTGCACCTGGTTCGGCTGCCAATGCTGGATCTCTGCGGCGTCGGCCATGTGGATCATCGCCATGGAGCCATCCAGCTCGGCGCCGACCTTGAAGATGCCCACCACGTTCAAGCGTTGCATGCGCGGGGTGATACCGCCCGGTGCAGTGCTGATTTCCGGCACGATCAGGGTCACTTTATCGCCCACATTCAGACGAAAGCGGCGCGCGGTGATGTCGCCGATGACCACGCCAAACTCGCCAGGCTTCAAGTCTTCCAGACTGCCGCGCACGATGTGCTGGGCCACGATCGACACCTTGCCTTCCTGCGCCGGGTCGATGCCGCTGATCTCAATCGGCTGCATCGCGCCTTTGTAGGAGAACATGCCGTCCATCTGCGTGAAAGGTACGGCGGCAGTCACTTCCGGATTCTTCATCGCGGCAGCAGCCACCGGCTGCCAATCGTCAATCGGGTTCACGCCGACGATAGTGGCGTGAGGCACCATGCCAAGGATGCGCGAGCTCATTTCGCGCTGGAAGCCGTTCATCACCGACAACACCACGATCATCGCCAACACGCCCAAGGCGAGGCCGATCATCGAGGTCATCGAGATAAACGAGACAAAACGGTTGCGGCGCTTGGCGCGGGTATAGCGCGTGCCGATGAAAATCGATAACGGTCTGAACATTCGCGGGCACCGTTGAAAAAATGAAAAAGCCCAGCGCTTGAAACACCGGGCTTGAAACGGGTCAGATGGCGACCAGATGACCTTCCTGCAGGTGCAGCACACGGTCCATCTGGCGGGCCATGCTCATGTCATGGGTCACGACGAGGAACGCAGTGCGCATCTGGGTGCTCAGTTCCAGCATCAAGTCCTTGATGCCCTGGGCGGTGTGGGAGTCGAGGTTGCCGGTCGGCTCATCGAGCATCACCAGCCCTGGGTTGTTCACCAAAGCGCGGGCGATGGCCACACGCTGGCGCTCGCCGCCGGACAATTCAGCTGGTTTATGCTCCAGGCGATGGCCGAGGCCGACGCGCTCCAGCAGTGCTTTAGCGCGCTGGCGGGCTTCCGGGATCGCGGTCTTGCCGATCAGCAGCGGCATGCACACGTTTTCCAGGGCGGTGAACTCCGGCAACAGGTGGTGGAACTGGTATACAAAACCCAGCGAACGGTTACGCAGTTGACCGCGAGCCTTTTCACCGAGGGCCGACAGCTCTTCACCGGCCAGCCACACGCTGCCCTGGGACGGCGTATCAAGGCCGCCCAGCAGGTTCAGCAAGGTACTTTTGCCGGAACCGGAGCTGCCGACGATCGCCACGCGCTCGCCTGGGTGCAGCTCAAGTTGCAGGTTGGACAGCACCACCACCGACTCCGGGCCTTCCTCGTAGGATTTGCCCAGGTCGCGGCAGCTCAGGATTGCTTTTTCACTCATGCCCGATTCACTCATAACGTAAGGCCTGTGCTGGCTGGGTACGTGCCGCGCGCCAGGCTGGATACAGGGTGGCAAGGAAACTCAGGACCAACGCAGCGCCGCCTACCATCAACACGTCCTGGGCCTGAACCTGGGACGGCAAGTAGTCGATGAAGTAGACGTCAGCGTTGAGAAACTTGTGGCCGATCAGGGTTTCGAGGCCGGCGATGGCGGCACTGACGTTCAGCGCGGCAAGAATGCCCACCGCCGTACCGATCAAGGTGCCGACCACACCGATCACGGTGCCTTGCACCATGAAGATCGCCATGATCTGCCCCGGCGTGGCGCCGAGAGTGCGCAGGATGGCGATATCGCCCTTCTTGTCGTTCACCACCATCACTAGCGTGGAGATGATGTTGAAGGCAGCCACGGCGACGATCAGCAGCAACAGCAGGCCGATCATGGCTTTTTCCATGCGGATGGCTTGGTACAGGTTGCCGTGGGTACGGGTCCAGTCGCGGGCATAGTACTGGCTTTCACCCAGGTGCTGGGCGATTTCCCAGGCGCCGCGCGGCGCATCGAACAGGTCGGCGAACTTGAGGCGCAGGCCCTGCACCTGGTCCGGCTGCCAGCGATGCAGGCGCGCCAGGTCGGTGAGGTTGGTCAGGCCGAGGTAGCCGTCGATTTCGCCGGCGCCGACATGGAAAGTGCCGACCACGGTAAAGCGCTTCATGCGCGGGAACATGCCCGCCGGGGTCACGGTGACTTCCGGCGCGACGAAGGTCAGCTTGTCGCCGATGCCCACGCCGAGCTTGGCAGCGGCCTTGTCGCCGATGACGATGCCAAAGCTGCCGGGCGTCAGGTCGTCAAGTTTGCCCTGTAGCATGAACTTTTCGATGATCGAGACGTTACGTTCCTGGGCCGGGTCGATGGCATTGAGCAGGATCTTCTGCACCTTGCCGTCATTGGTCAGCAACCCCTGCATCTGAGTGAATGGCGCGACGGCCAGCACCTTGGGATTCTGCTTGACCTTGTCGGCCAGGCTTTGCCAGTCACTGATGGGCGCATCGCCCTCGATGGTCGCGTGGGGCACCATGCCCAGCACGCGGGTGCGCATCTCATGATCGAAGCCGTTCATCACCGACAACACCACGATCATCACGACCACGCCCAAGGCGAGCCCGATCATCGAGGTCAGGGAAATGAACGACACAAAATGATTGCGACGCTTTGCACGGGTATAACGCGTGCCAATAAATACGAAGAGAGGTCTGAACATGTCGGGGCTTGTTCGGAGGAAAAGAAGACGTCCCGGTGGCGGGGTCTGGTAAGCAGCTTTACACTC
>Ga0209070_100273_pt1 | contig 48338 bp, 42 predicted proteins | sample SynthPrep_5_END__FD_187205 | JGI IMG/M metagenome (GOLD analysis project Ga0209070, IMG submission 187205) | Synthetic microbial communities from Ohio, USA - SynthPrep_5_END_DS10_MetaG (SPAdes) (version 2) | ecosystem: Engineered > Bioreactor > Aerobic > Activated sludge | place: USA: Ohio... | reverse complement strand
CAGCTTGCTAAATATTGGAACGAGTTTTTATCAAATCCCTCCATGGATTTGACCCTAACGGGCCGCGCTAAAGCGCGTTAAAACTTGTTCCCTACAAGTTTTTGCCTGGTGGCAATAGCGCTGTGGACCCACCTGAACCCATTCCGAACTCAGAAGTGAAACGCAGCTGCGACGATGGTAGTGTGGCATTCGCCATGCGAGAGTAGTACACCGCCAGGCACCTCATTCAAGCAAAAGGCCTACCCTAACGGGTGGGCCTTTTTGCGTTGAAGCGCCTGGCGGCGCACTACACTCCCACGCCAGCCACAGCCCCTGCGGGGTGTGGCATTGCGAAACACCTATATGTACACCTCAAAAATGTCCACCCTTTAGCATTAAACTTTTCATGTATTAACGGATTAAGCTGCCTACGTATATCCGGCCTTTTTTATTGAAGATATCGTTAGATCTTCTGGCCCAAATGAGAACCGCGCCTCTGCTGCTTATCGTCCCTACGGAGTTTATACTCCTGCGTATCTATCAGCATTTGCAGAGGCCGGTATAACCTGTTAATTCATTTTCATTACTTGCTTGGTGGTGTGAATACTTTGCTTTTAACCTGGTTGATAATCTCGCTGGTGATAGAGTACTGACCAGATAATTCGAGCAAGCTTGTTGGCGATGGCGACTCCCGCTTTATGTTTACCGCGACGTTCATTAACTTTTCTGGCCCAGCAAGAGAGCCTGTCATTATTTTTATCTGCATTACGTAATATGCTCCAAGCGCCCTGAATGAGCATATTGCGTAAATAAGCATTGCCACGCTTGGTTATACCAACCAGTTTTTGTTTGCCTCCACTGGAGTGCTCTTTGGGGACTAATCCAAGATTGGCTGAAAAGTGTCGACCATTTTTGTAAGCTTTACCATCACCCGCAAATGCGATGGCTGTCGTAGCGGTCTTTTCAGCTACGCCACGAATAGTCATCAGCCTTTTAGCATTGAGATTGGTTTGAGCCTGGGTTTTAATCTGTCTATCCAAACGGTCAATGACCGCATCAAGTGATGCCCATTCTTGTTGAATATCACGGATGAGCTCTCGTGCTGCGCCAGTAAGACCATTTTCTGCATCTTCCAATAAATCATGCAACGCATTTTTTAATGTGGCTTTGCCGGTCGCGAAAACAATGCCATATTCATTTAACAAGCCGCGTAGTTGATTTATCAAGGCTGTGCGAGCATCTACCCGACGTTTTCGAAGTTTATGCACCATCATCATATCGGTTTGCTCAAGACTACGGGGCCTGACGAAGTGCATATTGGGACGCCTTGCCGCTTCAGTAATAGCGAAAGCATCATTACGGTCATTTTTGTTGCCTTTAACAAAGGGCTTTACATGAATAGGCGGGATAAGTAATACCTTAAAGCCTCTCTCCTCTAGGGTGCGTCCCCAGTGATTTGAGCCAGAGCAGGCTTCCATCGCAATGGTTGCATCTGGGTAATTAGCTAAAAAGGCCAATAAATCTTTGCGTTTAATCGTGCGGTTAAAAACGGCTTTACCTGCCTGATTAACGCCACAGAGCTGAAAAATACTTTTTGCTAAATCGATTCCAATTAGTGTAACTTTCATGTTGGACACCTCATGTAAGCTTATTGACAGTTAACACATCAATAATGGCGCATTATGACGCCGATTTCACTTGAGGTGTCCATCTCATCATCCCTGTGTTTCGCCCTTCGGGCCTGCCTGCGGCAGTCCAAAAACGCTCCAAGCGTTTTTGTCGCCATGCTATATTTGTGTTTATGAAGAAATCAGCCATTGTGGTCTGTGCGTATCCTTTGCGTCTCATCGTTTGGTGCATCCGGCGGCCAGCACGCCGTACGACTTCGCCAGAACACGCCGTAAACCCCTCCCTGGGGGCTCCTGTTTTTCATCCATGAAAAACACGGTTCTGGCCAAAGTGTACTCTGCGCTAGCCACCTCGTTTGATATCGGTGTTGCTTATGTTTTCTGCAGCAGCGAAACCACAGAGTTTGCTCTGGCATCGACAATCCCCGTTCAGCCCTCAGTTGCGGTAGAATTTTTGGAACAGCAGCAGGATGCTGTGCAGGCTGAGTGGGCACAGGGAGGTGCGCCTCGAAGCCGGTGGAAAAAAATTGCTACCCAGCTGAGGGCGTTGCACCGGGCTATTCGCTACTTTGCGAAGCGTGAAAACTCACCGTATCCGCTACGGTAGCATTTTTGCAATAGCAGCAGGATGAGTGGGCACAGGGAGGTACGCCTCGAAGGCGGTGGAAAAAGTAGCTACGCAGCTGAATGTGTTGCGCCGGGCTATTCGCTACTTTGCGAAGCGTGAAAACTCACTATACTCAACTGCGGTAGCATTTTTTAGCAACAGCAAGGTGGTCGCTTCAAGCCACTTAGTTTCTGCGGTGCAAATTACCGCTATTATCGATGCTCCAATCTGCATCGCCCAACTGGCGAATAAAAGCAGAAACGTCTTTTATGGGTCTTGCAGTGATAAATTGTCTTTGTTGATCAAGAAATATAAGCCAGTCACCCTGGTACTTAGCTAAATCTTGCTCGTTAAATTGAATGTGCATGCCCATATAGCGAGGCGGCACATTACGCCAGCCTTGAGTGATGCGGAAAATATAGCGACTGTCGTAATCTAAGTGCAGGAAGTTAGCTTGCTCTATCGCTGATAATTGCTGACGGTCGCTTACGGTTGCGATGGCAACGGTGCTGCTTCGTTGTAAGTAACCCTGTAGTAAAAGCTTATTGTTTTGTTGATCTTGTTGTGTCGCAGGATTGCTTAACAATGGCTTTGTTAACGCATTGGCAATTTCCAGCGAAAAGCGCTGTATCTCATACTGATCAATGTATTGTTGATACAAACTACTATCACTACAGTCCGCTTGTGGCAACTTATCACGCGGCTTGAGTTGTTGCCAACTCTCGGCATTGTGGCTTAAAAATAAAAAGTCCTGATAACTAATATTCAGTTTTTCTTCGAGCAAGCTTCTATGTTGCTTAAGTTCAGGTATACCTATTTGTTGGTACTCTTTGAGTGCTTTACATTGCTCAAAGTAACTTTCTATTGCGGTATAAGTATGGTGAGTGTGAACGGCATTCTGCAATACGTTGCGTTCAGATAGCGTAAGGTGCTCTAAGGATGACTCTGTACTGCCTAATAGTAGCAAAAATAATGTTAGCATATCTGTTCCAGTAGTTATTGCTAGACTGTACCACTTTTAATTTTATAGCTAAACACTTTGTATCAGAGTTCTGCAATTCTGGTACAGTTTCGCCCTTGCTCTTTGGCTAGGTATAAAGCCTGATCAGCCGCTTTAAACAGTTGTTCAAAGTTTAACTTTTGTTTTGGTAAGGTTACAGCTACGCCAATACTGATTTTTAAATGTTCGCCTTTCACCTCTATCGCTGAGGTTAGCATATGCAGGCGGTCGGCAACCTGTAATGCTGAGGCTAAATCTGTTTCGGGTAGCAGTATGGCAAACTCTTCGCCACCAAAGCGCGCTATAACATCATACTTACGCGCTTGTCGCTGTAGGATCTGACCAAATTGGCGTAATACCTGATCACCTGTATCGTGACCGTACAGATCATTTATTGCTTTGAAGTGGTCAATATCCAGCAGTAACAGGCTCAGCGCATTACCTGTGCGTTGTTGTTGAGCAAAGAGCTGTTGTGCCGACTTCATTAGTTCACGGCGATTAGCTAAACCAGTTAATTCATCCGTAACAGACTGCTGATGTAATTCTAGGGCCTTTTTTTCAAGCAGGCGGCGAGCTTCAACCAATTCCTGATACAGCTTGTCTCGCCGCTCTGATTTTATAAAGGTCCAATATATGTAAGCTCCTTGGAGTTGTGCACTAGCTAAAACTGCGAGTTTTCTGCTTTCTGGCAACCGCAAGTTTAGCTGAATTTCTTCACAACGTTTTTCGTGCAACAACAACGGCATAATATAGCTTTCTTGCACGATTTTAGAGGCCGCCGTCAACCAGTCATTTAATCTGCTGCCTGTTAGTTGCGTATAGTCACAGCCACATAATTCAGCCATGTCGTGATTTGCATAACAAATTTGTCTATCTTGATTGGTTACTACCAATGCAGCAGGGAACAGATCTAAATGCGGCGTAAACAGTTCGGTTTTCATAAAATAGACTTTAGGAATTGCTGAATAGAAGACCACACTTGGCACGGATGTGTCATATGCAAACAATGTCCCTTAGCTTCAATTACCTGCTGCTGACTATTAGGGATAGTACGCAGCATATAATCACCAACAGCTAGGTTTGCTAAACTGTCGATACTACTTTGAAACAATAAGGTAGGGTGGGTAATCATCGGCAATTCATGTCGCATATCTGAGAAAAACGTGGCCTTAGCAAAGGTTTTAGCAATCAGTGGGTCTGTTGAGCAGAAGCTGTCAGCTAATTCTCCGCTGAGCTGCGCACTTGCTTCTGGCCCGAGTACTATAGGCGCCAGATAATTTGCCCAGCCAAGATAGTTTTTGTCTAAGAGATCAAGTAGCTCTTGCAAATCGGCCTGTTCAAAGCCACCCAGATAATCTGGTGGATGGTTTAGAAAGCACGGCGACGGGCAAATCATTATCAGGCTATGTACGCGATCAGGAACGTCCTTGGCAGCAAGCATCGCTATCATGGCACTAACAGAGTGGCCCACCAAGACGACATTATGCAAATCAAGTGCAAGAATAATATCGACTAAATCCTGTGCATAACCTTGTAGGTTTTGATAACGTTGCACCGAGTAAGCTGCTAATTCAGATTTGCCAGAGCCAACATAATCAAATAAAACTTGGCGATAACCTTCGCTAATCAAAGGCTGTATAAAGCGCCACATGCGCTGATCACAGCCAAAGCCATGAGCCATTAGTAATGTTGTTTTACCTTGTCCTGTTTGGCGAATGTTATTGCGCTTTATCACCTCTGCAGCTGTTAGCATACCTGTTCCCTTGGTTGGCTTATTTTGGTTAAGATACCGCATTTTTACCAATTTTAGTAACAAAAAGCCTCAATACGGCGCTTACCTTTCTGCAGTTTTATCAGGATTATAAAATATTGTGGACTGCTAGCGCTACTCTAGGTTGCTGCTGGTTAAGTTTATAATAACAGTTTGTTGTAACATCGAAATAATCTCCGCCTTGCCAGTCAATTGAAAGTTAGCAGCAATGATTTGCCAGTCTTGCTGCTGCCAGAGCCTGGCGATAAAAATGGCCGCTTGCGGCAAAGGCAAATTAAGGCGATGCTGGTTAAACCATTTTTTTAACGGGGTTACGACTAGTTCATAAGGGCGTTTACCGCAGGAAAATAAGGTTAACGCTTGCAGCTCGCTAGCTGTTAAAGGCAAGAGTGGTGGCTGGATAAGTTGTAGTAACAACGAAGGCTCAATACGAGTTGGATACTCGGTGAGCTCTGCATAAAGCTTTTCAGAAAATGTTACAGCCAGACTTGTTACCTGAGCCGTGTCAGCGGTTAAGCTTTTTAGTACCAGCAAAGAGGGTTCTGCGCTGGCCTTATCCAGTTGATGCCCAAGACGAATAGCAGCAAAGCCGTTGTTAACCCAAAATCTGGCGAGTTGTGTCGTTGCGCCAAAACTACTGCCAACATAGGCATAATGTTCTGCTACTAAGCTGGCTGTTATGCTGCCGAGTAATCTCGAACCCAAACCTTGCTGTTGTAATTGTGGCCAGATAGCGATCCGCATAACTCTGGCCATTGGTTTGGTTGCCAGTTCAGGTTCTGCTAAATGAAATGCCAGGCTTTGTGCTAATAAATGCCCTTGTACCCGGCGCTCACCTTGGTAAACCTGTGTTGCTAGCTCGCTGCTAAATTGCCCTTCCAAACTGACTAAGGCACAGCCAAGCACCTGACCTGCTTGCTCTAAGGTATAAACACGCAGTGCCGGGTTATCCAGTAAGGCAACCAGATCTTTAACCTGAGTTTGATAATGGGCAAAACTTAACAATGTGAACACTTGTTGCAGTTTCTCAGGCTGTTGTAGCCAATCTGCGCTGCAATAACGTTGTAACGTGGTGGTGTTCTCTGCCTGATAACAGATGTCGGCTTGCGGTTGAGTAAGCAAAAAGCTTTGGCGGATCAGCTTTTCTAATGGGTCTTGCTGTTGATAGCGGATTGGTTCAGTGAGGCGCAATTGTCGCCAGTCGGGGCAGTGCTTAGCCAGATAAGGCTGAAAACGTAACTGGAAGCCACGGCCTGTACCCTCATAACCATGCTCGGTACTGGCGAATACCACTCGGCTGTAATGATCCAGCAGTTGCTGTAACTGCGGTGCGGGTAACGCCGCGGCCTCGTCAATCAGCAGTAACTCTGCTGAGGGTTTGTTGGCAAGTAATTCATCAATAGCGATAAACTGTAGCGCATCTTTGGTGTTATCGTTGGCGTTGGTGGCAAAATGCAGCAAGGCAATGGCGGCTTGTGCTTTAGTGGGTGCAGTAAGCAAAATGCGTGTTTTTCCGGCTGCTGCCAGTTTGGCAGCAGCTAGCCCTAACGCGGCTGATTTACCACAACCCCGATCTGCCAGTAGTAACAACGGGCGCCGCCGATGCCCGGTGGCAACTTTAGTTATGGCGCTGACCGCGGCGGCTTGTCCGGCAGTTTTATAAGGTGTCTTGAGATTTTTTGCATTTTCTACTGCTCTGTCTACCGGGTTTTCTATCATCTCTGCAGCAGCTGGCTCTGGCCAGTATTCGAGGGAGCTCACAGAGGATACGGTGGCTTGAACAAGGTTTGCTTGCTGTAATTGCTGCAGCCAAAAAGCGGTAAAAATACCGAGGTGTTGCTGTTGGTGGTAAGGGTAAGATAAAAGCTGTTGATGGCCGGGATTGGGTTGCTGTAACCACTTCGATGGTGATGGGGTGAGTAACAGCCAGAGGCCGCCTGCTTTAACCGCGCCCGCGCTGGCGGCGATTTTATCGGCATTAAAGCTGTCGCAAGCATTGATCACTAGCCAATCACATTCTGCGCCGAGCAATTGATGTGGCTTACTTTGCTGCATGTTAATGCACTCTGGCGGTGCCTCTTCTCCCAGCCACCAACAGGTTTTAGGCTGCAAACTTTGCAGTAATTGCTGGGTCAAGGTGAGTAGTTCCGCTTTCTCACCCTGCAGCCAAACGGGCAATCTTATATGCCGGCTTTTGGCCTCATCTAGCAGGTCAGCAAGCTTAGCATGCCACACTCAGACGGCCTCCAGCCTAGCATAAGCCGTCATTAACCATTTGCTGCCAAGTTGGTCAAAATTAACCTGGATGCGAGATTGCGGTCCGCTGCCTTCATAATTAAGCACAGTGCCTTCGCCAAACTTTTCATGTAGCACGCGCTGGCCCAGCTTGAAACCGGTATTTTCAAAGGCGCTATGACTGGCCGCATTGCTAAAGCGGTTAAATTGCGCTGGCTGGCTGACCTGGGTTTTTAAGCGGATCTCTTCCACACATTCAGCCGGAATTTCCCGCAAAAAACGCGACGGTTTGGGATACTGCTCCTGGCCATATAAGCGACGGCTTTGGGCGTGGCATAGATACAGCTTCTGCATAGCGCGGGTCATACCCACATAACACAGGCGGCGCTCCTCCTCCAAGCGGGTTGGATCATCGCCGCTTTGCTGGCTGGGAAACATGCCTTCTTCCAAACCACAAATAAAGACTAGCGGAAACTCTAAGCCTTTGGCGGAGTGTAACGTCATCAGCTGTACGGCATCCGAATGCTCTTCTGCCTGATATTCGCCGGCTTCCAGCGCTGCTTGTGACAAAAATGCAGCTAGCGGGCTCATCTCTTCCTGTAATACACTATCAAAGTTCTGACAAGCACTAACCAGTTCATTTAAGTTTTCAATTCGGGTCTGGGCCTTTTCGCCTTTTTCAGCCTGATACATGGCATACAAACCGGACTGCTTAATGACATGCTCGGCTTGCTCATGCAAAGGTAAGTCAGTAAGTTCAGTGTCCAACTGGGCGACTAACTGCATAAACTGGTCAATAGCGCTGGCGGCGCGGCCACTTAATTGTTTTTCTGCCAGCATTTGCTCTAAGGCTTGCCACAATGTTTGCTGACTAGCCCGCGCATGTTGCCGCACTTTATTCATAGTGGTTTCGCCAATGCCTCGGGCTGGGGTGTTAATTACCCGCTCCATCGCCGCATCATCCAGGCGATTGTTGATTAAGCGTAAGTAAGCCAGTGCATCTTTAATTTCCTGCCGCTCATAAAAGCGTAGGCCGCCATAAATACGGTAATGTAAGCCTTCCTGAATTAACGCTTCTTCCAATACCCGCGACTGCGCATTATTGCGATACAAAATAGCCGATTCGTTCAGTGGATTGCCTTTGCTATGCCAATCGCGGATGCGGCTGACAATAAAGCGCGCTTCGTCCAACTCATTAAAAGCGTTATAAACCGCTATGGTTTCGCCTTCGCTACCGTCGGTCCAAAGATCTTTTCCCAAGCGGCCTTGATTATTACTGATAACGGCGTTTGCGGCTTTCAGGATTGTGGCGGTGGAACGGTAATTTTGCTCCAGCCGGATGGTATCTGCACCGTCAAAGTCGGTTAAAAACTGCTGAATATTCTCCACCCGGGCGCCGCGCCAGCCATAGATGGATTGATCATCATCACCGACAATCATTACTTTGGCAGCTGTGCCGGCCAGCAGTCGTAACCAGTTATATTGAATGGCATTGGTATCCTGAAACTCGTCTACCAGTATATGGCGGAAGCGTTGCTGATAATGGCCGCGTACATCGCTATGGTTCTTTAATAGCTCAAAACTACGCAGCAGAATTTCGGCAAAATCGACCAGACCTGCTCTGTCGCACATCTCCTGATAAGCGGCGTAAATTTTTACCATTTGCTGCAAGCTGTAATCACCACCTGCGTCGATGCTGCCGGGCCTTTGACCTTCGTCTTTGCGGGCATTAATAAACCACTGAATTTGTTTAGCAGGCCAATGCTTTTCATCAAGGTTAAGGGCTTTTAATACCCGTTTTACCAGTCGGTGCTGGTCGTCCGAGTCAATAATCTGAAAGCCTAGTGGTAATTTTGCTTCCTGATAATGGGCGCGCAGCATGCGATGCGACAAGCCATGGAAGGTGCCCATCCACAGGTTATTTAAGCTAACGCCAATGGTGCTTTCAATGCGGCCGCGCATTTCTTGCGCGGCCTTATTAGTAAAAGTAACTGCCAGCAAACTATAAGGGGCAACTCTTTCTACCTGCATTAACCAGGCTAAACGATGCACCAATACCCGGGTTTTACCACTACCGGCTCCGGCGAGTACCAGCATATGTTGCGGCGGCGCTGCTACGGCATCGCGTTGTTTATCGTTTAGCCCGTCCAGCAGGTAAGATACATCCATCAGAAAGTCTCATTAAATAGCGTGCCTGCCATTATAGCAGGCACGCCCGGTAGGCCAAGGGAATTAGTGGATAAATAACCAGTCAATCTTACTGGAAGTTGTAGCGGTGTGAACCTGCATTTTCAAGTAGCTAAGGTTTAAGCAAAGTGTTGCAGTTGCTGCAAATGACTTAACCGGATATGCGGCAGTACACTAACCGGCTGCTGGTAATGATCTAACCAAGCGGTCTGGCAACCCGCATTTAGCGCGCCCATTACATCTGCACGGTGGCTATCGCCAATATGTAAAATGGTATTGGGATTAACATTTAGCCGTGTGGCGGCAGTTAAAAACAGATCAGCATAAGGTTTCATACGGCCATCGGGGCCGGCTTGCAGGCTAAATTCAAATAACTTGCCAAGCCCCATTTTTTTAATACAGGCATTGCCGTTGGTAATGGCAATAAGTTGGTATTGTTTGGCTAGTTCGACGAGTAATTGCTTTACGTCTGGTGCAATGTTAATTGTTGTTCTGGCTTGCCAGAACGCATCATAAGCCAATTCGGCAATTTCGCCAGCTGCACATTGGCCTAAACCCAACGTTATTAAACCCGCTTCAATACCGAGCAAACGCCAACGGCCAATATCATGGCGGATCTCCGGGTTCGCTTTTGCTAATAAACGACGTTGCTGCCACCAAAAATCGCTGTCGTAGCTCTGAGTGATGGGTGCATGTTGCGCCAAGCTTGCTAACATAGCAGCCTCTGCTGCGGCAATCACCGGTTGGTTATTGTAGAGAGTATCGTCTAAATCAAACGATAATACCGAGATGGGGTTAAGCGCTTTATAAATATGCATTATTTTTTCCTCGCCCGTGGATGGGCGCTATCGTACACCTTAGCCAGATGCTGGAAATCTAAATGGGTATAGACTTGGGTGGTACTCAAATTAGCATGGCCTAATAACTCTTGTACGCCGCGTAGGTCGCCACTGGATTGCAATAAATGGCTGGCAAAGGAATGGCGTAACATATGCGGGTGTAAGTGTTGACCCAAGCCCTGCTGTTTGGCCCAATGTAATACCCGTTCCCGCACTTGCCTTGGTGAGATACGCTTACGTTCAATACTTAAAAATAACGCTTGTTGCTCACGTACCGACATATCCGGGCCAAGCAGCGCTGGCCGTTGTGCTAACCAGGCTTTTAAAGCCTTGATTGCGACAGAGCCAACTGGGAGCAAACGTGCTTTATTACCTTTACCTATTACCTGAACCTGTGCTTCAGTAAGATTAAGATCGGCTAAATTAATTGCGACCAGCTCAGCGAGCCGCAGCCCTGAAGAATAAAATAACTCCAGCATCGCTTTATCACGACAGGCCAAAATATCTTCTGAGCTATCAAAGCTAAGTAACTGGTTAAGTTGTTCAATTTCTAATTGCTTAGGGAGTGTTTTGCTGGCTTTAGGGAGCTTTAAATACAGTGCCGGGTTGGTATCGGCAAGACCGCTTTGTTGCGCATAGCGATAAAAACTGCGCAGGGTAGAGGCCGCTAAAGCTAAACTGCGGGCGCTGAAGCCTGCTTTGCGAAATTGCAATAATTGCCGCTGTACGTGTTTATCGGTAAGGTTAAACCAGCCAAGAGTGGCCGTTTCGGCTTGGCTATTCCATGCCAGCGCCAGTTTATTTAATTGTTGCTGGTAGGTTTGCAGGGTCTGTTTGCTGTAACCGCGCTCCAGGCGCAGGTAATCAAGAAACTGTTGCACGGGCGTTAGCCAGTGCAACGGCAGTTCAGGCATCGACATAAGGCGGCAACACCAAGGCCAGTAAGCTAACCAGATGGCGTAGAAACAGCACATCCATACCCGGCTGAAAATGATCATCTAATTCACTGCCAAAGGCTAATAATGCCAGCGGCTCGCTGTTGCCCGTGTTGGTATTTTTGTCAATCCGCAGCAGTGCGACAGAGTGCACCTTAGCGGAGAAAATACCTTGTTGTTCTTCCTGATTTAGCCGGCCAAGATAAACACTTTGTGCTTGCAAACGCCTGCTGAGCAATAACTGGTAGGGCTCAAGATCTGTTTTACCTTGCTCCAAGCCCAGCAGATGACAGTGTTTAACCTGCGGCATGGCATCGGCGAACTGCTGCAAAGCGGCAGTAATATCGGTAAGTGCTGTTGCTTGATGGATACTGATATGCAGCGCATTAAGGGCAATAAAAATATGTTCGTTTTGCCGGGCGACCGACATTAAACGGGTAATATCTTCCTCCAGCAAATAAATCTTTTCGCGCTGCAACTCTAATTGCCGCTCTACCAATGACACTGTACCGCGTTGTTGATGCGGTAAGCGGAGTTGCGGCAGGATAGCCGGATAATGTAGAAAGAAATCCGGATTTTGCTGTAAGTAGTCCTCAACCACTGATGCGGCGAGCAACTCTTTTTCTAGGGGCAGGCTATCTTTCATAAGGTAAGTTGTCCATCAAACACATGTTCTGCCGGGCCGGTCATCTTAACGGGCTGCCCCGGACCATTCCAGCGAATTTGCAGCGAGCCGCCAGGTAAATCTACCCGTACCTGTGGCCCGAGTTTTTTTTGTAGTTGGCCCACGACTACCGCAGCACAGGCGCCGGTGCCACAGGCGAGCGTTTCGCCGGCACCACGTTCCCACACCCTAAGCTTAATATGTTGTGGTGACAAGACTTGCATAAAGCCGATATTAGCTTTTTCCGGAAAACGCTCATGGGTTTCTAATTGTGGTCCCAGCGTTTTAACCGCTGCCGTTACCACATCTTCTACATCCAGCACTGCGTGGGGGTTGCCCATAGAGGCGACGCCACAAAATACCGTCTGCTGCTCGGTTAACAAAATATAAGTCGCTTCTTGTTTTTGTGCTTTAAATGGTACTTTACCGGGTTCTAATTGCGGCACGCCCATATTGACGGTGACCTGACCATCTTGCTCGACATAGAGCGTGATCTTACCCGATTTGGTGCTGACATTAATTTTGGTTTTATTGGTTAAACCGCGATAACGGACAAACTTAGCAAAACAGCGGGCGCCATTACCACATTGTTCCACCTCTGAGCCGTCGGCGTTAAAAATGCGGTAATGAAAGTCTAAATCCGGATCATAGGGCGGCTCTACCATTAGCAATTGATCAAAACCCACCCCGAAATTACGATCGGCCAGTTGTTTAATTTGCTCTTTGGTCAAAAAGATATTTTGGCTGACAGCGTCAACCATCATAAAGTCGTTGCCCAGCCCGTGCATTTTGGTGAAGTTAAGAAGCATGATGACCTTAAATACTTAGTCTGCCAGAATATGTTCGCCCTGCCATAGATCCTGCCATTGTTCACGGGCGCGGATCAGGTGGCAACGTTCACCATCTACCATGATTTCGGCGGCACGAGGCCGGCTGTTATAGTTTGAACTCATGGTAAAACCATAAGCACCAGCAGAGCGAACGGCCAGTAAATCGCCTTCGTTGATCGCGAGTTCACGATCTTTACCCAGAAAATCACCCGTTTCGCACACTGGCCCAACGATATCGTAACGATGCTTACTCAAGCTGTTGTTGATCACCACGGGCACGATATTCATCCAGGCGCTGTAAAGTGCAGGTCGAATTAAATCGTTCATTGCCGCATCGACAATGGCAAAGTGTTTTTCCTGACCGGGCTTTAAGAACTCTACCTTGGTTAGCAGAATACCGGCATTTGCCATAATAGCGCGGCCCGGCTCCATAATCAGTTCTAATTCAGGGTAGGCTTTTAGGCGCTCTACCACTTTGCTGATGTAATCTGATGGTAAAGGTGGTTGCTCTTGATCATAAGTGACGCCAAGGCCGCCACCGATATCAATATGTTTTAACTGAATGCCGTCAGCTTTTAAGGCGTCAATTAAGCTTAGTAACTTTTCCAACGCATCTAAAAAGGGCTGGGTTTCAGTTAGCTGTGAGCCGATATGGCAATCAACACCCACCAACTCAATATGGCTAAGTTCACTAGCTGCGCGGTAAATGCCGGGAGCCAGTTGGATATCTACACCAAATTTATTGGCTTTTAAACCGGTAGAAATATACGGATGGGTTTTAGCATCAATATCTGGGTTAACCCGCAGCGATACCGGGGCTTTTTTATTCAGGCTTTTGGCAACGTCTTGTAAGCGGTGTAGTTCGCTTACCGATTCTACATTAAAGCACTTAATACCCAGTTGCAGCGCAAAGCGCATTTCTTCAGCGGTTTTACCCACGCCGGAAAATACCACTTTTGCCGGATCGCCACCGGCAGCAATAACCCGGCGTAACTCACCGCCAGAGACGAGATCAAAACCGCTACCCAGTTTAGCCAGTACATTAAGCACCGCTAAATTGCTGTTGGCTTTTACGGCGTAACAGACCAGACTATGGGGATGTGCAGCCGCCGCATCAGCAAAGGCGTGATAGTGCTTTTCAACAGTGGCTTTTGAATAAACATAGGTTGGTGTGCCATAGTTGGCGGCAATAGTTGGCAGTGCAACTTGTTCTGCAAATAAAGTATCAGCTTGATAATTAAAGTAATCCAATCTGGTCACCCTTGCTGTTCGGTTGGTTCAGGTATCTTTTGCGGTTGCGGTTCTGCCACTTCCGGCTTCGGCTGTGGTAAGGTAAGTGGACCTTTCTGACCACAAGCGGTCAGCAGAGCTGTGCATAAAAGCCCGCTAAGCAGCAGGCATAACGAGCGTGAAATTCGCTGAGCGTGCATGGTTTTTTATTTCATTAATTAATTGACGCTCTATAATCGCATCCTTAGCAGTAAAAGCAAACAGGTGAAGCAGATGAATGATCTAGAATATGATGAATTAACTGACCAGATGTTATTGGCGGTGGAAGACGGTATCGAGCAACAAGAGCTTGATCTGGATTACGAGTCGAATGGGGGTCTGTTAGCTATTACTTTTCCGGATAACAGCAAAATTATCATTAATAAGCAGCCACCATTGCAGCAACTTTGGGTTGCCACCAAGTTTAACGGTCATCATTTTGAATGGCGTGCAGGGCAGTGGATTGATAACCGCACTGGCACTGAGTTCTGGCAATTGTTAAATGATGCCGCGTCAAAGCAAGCGGGCGTGCCTATCGTATTGGGGCCGCAATAAGATGGCGTTACTTCCTTTTGTTGATGTGCCTGCATCAGGCAAAGCGCAAGCCGCAGTGGTTTGGTTACATGGTTTAGGCGATTCGGGTAACGGTTTTTCGCCGATAGTACCGGAGTTACGCTTGCCAGCGAATGCCGGGATTCGCTTTTTATTTCCACATGCCCCCGAAATCCCCGTTACCATCAATGGCGGCATGCGGATGCGTGCTTGGTACGATATTAAAACGATGGATTTAACTAATCGCGCTGATGAGGCTGGTGTGCGCCAGTCGGCCACAGCGGTAACCGCCTTGTTGGATAAATTGATTAGCGATGGTATACCGAGTGAGCGGATAATACTGGCGGGTTTTAGTCAAGGTGGGGTTATTGCCTTGCATTTGTTGCCACGCTTGCCTTATAAACTGGCAGGCTTTATGGCGTTATCTACCTATATGGCTTGCCCGGAAAAACTTGCTGCTGAGCAACTTGCGCATAACAAGAGTACTCCGGTGTTTATTGCCCATGGTACTCAGGATCCGGTCGTGCCGTTATCGGCTGGCCAGCAAGCTTACAACACCTACAAGGCGGCAGGTTATAACGTTAGCTGGCGTGATTACCGCATGCCGCACAGTGTTTGTGCGCAAGAAGTAGATGAAATAAGCCGTTTTATTCAAAGTAGGTTACTAGTGAAAGCCGAGGACTGATTATGTCGCTAATCCGTATTGCCACCCGTAAAAGTGCGCTGGCGCTGTGGCAAGCTGAATTTGTTAAAGCTGAACTGTTAAAACACCATCCAGAACTGCAGGTTGAGTTGGTGCCCATGTCTACGCAGGGTGATAAGATTTTGGATACGCCACTGGCGAAAATTGGCGGTAAAGGCTTATTTGTAAAAGAGTTGGAAACCGCTATTTTAGAAGGCCTGGCCGATATCGCCGTGCACAGTATGAAAGATGTACCGGTGGAGTTTCCACCGGGCTTAATGCTTAGCACCATTTGTGAACGTGAAGATCCGCGTGATGCCTTTGTTTCTAATCAGTTTACTAGTTTGGCACAATTGCCGGCTGGCGCGGTGGTTGGCACCTCCAGTTTACGCCGGCAGTGCCAGTTAAAGGCATTGAGACCTGATTTACAGGTACGGGATTTACGCGGTAATGTTAATACCCGTCTTGGCAAGCTGGATAACGGCGAGTTTGCGGCCATTATTCTGGCGGCCGCTGGCTTAATTCGATTGGGCTTTGCCGCACGCATTGCCAGCTATTTACCGGTTGATATCAGCTTACCAGCCAATGGACAAGGTGCTGTGGGGATTGAATGTCGCAGTGATGATAGCGCGGTGCAAGCCTTGCTGGCGCCTTTGGAGCATGCGGTTACCCGCAACAGCGTACTGGCCGAACGGGCGATGAATCGCACGCTGCAAGGCGGCTGTCAGGTACCTATTGGTGCTTTTGCATTGCAAAATGGCGATGAGCTCTGGCTACGGGGTTTAGTGGGGTCACTGGATGGTCAGCAGATTATTCGTGACGAGCTTACCGGACCTGCAGCACAAGCTGAACAATTGGGGCAGCAACTGGCGGAACGTTTGTTGGCAGCTGGTGCGGGCGAAATCCTTAACGCGGTTTATCAGGAAAGCTGAAACAGACCATGTTTTTAATTACCCGCCCTGCTGGCAAAGCTGATCATTTACTGGAAGCCTTAGATGGCAATGATATTGCCTATTTATATCAACCCGTAATCACCACGCAAATGGTGCAGTTAAAAGCCCGGGACATTAAGCTGTTAACACAGGCTGAGCTATTAATATTTGTCAGTCTGAGCGCGGTAAATGCATTAGAGCAACAACTCGCAGCGGCAGAACTAACAGCGCCATTATTTGCTGTGGGGGAAACCACCGCAGCAGCCCTAACACATTGGGCTAGCCGCCCGGTAATAGTGCCGCAAGATCAGCGCAGTGAAGGCCTGTTAGGCTTGCCAGAATTGCAGCAGGTTGCCGGTAAACAGGTGGTGGTGGTTAGGGGAAACGCAGGGCGAGAGTTAATTAAGCAAACACTCAGTCAGCGTGGTGCTTTAGTGCGTTATGTACAAAGCTACAGTCGCAACCCACTGCCTTTAGACGGCGCTCAGCTGTGCCAGCAATGGCAACAGCAACACGTACGTTGTATTGTTGCTACCAGTAATGAGATCCTGCAGCGTATTTTTAGCTTGGTACCGCCAGAGCAACAGCCTTGGCTTTGTCGGCAACACTGGATTTTAGTTAGCCCCAGAGCTCGGGACAGCGCGCTGGCTCTGGGTATAACGCCGCAACATATTCATCTGGCCAGCAGTGCGAACGACGATGCTTTGCTGGAAGCCATAAAGCAGTTTAAGAGGGACAAGTTATGAGTGAACAGATGCAAACTGCGGGAACACCTGATGCAGAAGCGCCACTAGCAGAATTAAAAGCGCAATTAGAACAACCGGTGGTCAAAAAAAGCAATGGCGTAGCCTGGCTGGCGTTATTGCTTATATTGGCATTGAGTGCCGCTATCGCTGTTGCAGGTTATTGGTTATGGCCACAGTGGCAACTTGTGCAACAGCAACAAACGCAAAGTAGCCGCAGCCAACAAAGTGTTGAGCAGCAACTACAGCAGGCTTTAACCGATGCTACCCGGCAACAGGAGCAGGCGTTAGCGGCTTTGCAGCAACAATTAAGTGGTTGGCAACAACAGCAAAGCCAGTTGCAACAGCAATACAGCGAGCAACTGCAATTACAAGTTGAAGCATTGCGCCAGCAAGTGCAGCAAAGCGATGGTGCGCCGCCACAGCATTGGGTGTTGATGGAAGTACGCTACTTGTTAAAGCGTGCCAGCCAAAATCTGGTACTGCAACAGGATATACCGAGCGCGCGTTGGTTGCTACAAGCGGCAGATGAGCAGCTAGCCCGGCTAGATAATGCAGCCTTACTGACCGTACGGCAAGCAATCGCTACCGATCTGACGGCGCTGCAGCAAGTTAATTTGCCCGATGTTAGTCGCCTGCACCTACAATTGGCGCAATTACGCCTGCAGAGTGCACAACTACCGTTAAAACAGCAGCAACAGCAATTGATTAGCCTACCGCAGCCCGATGCCGAACTGGCTAACTGGCGGCAGAATTTAGCGGCCTATTGGCAACAAAGCTGGAGTAAGTTGTTTCAGGTACGCGCGGCGTTGCCGGAGGATTTCTACAGTTTGACGGGTGAGCAACAACTTACGGTGCGCTTAAGTTTACAGCAGCAATTGACGTTGGCAGAAATAGCCCTGTTGCAACAGCAACCCGAGATATATCAGGCCGCACTGCGCCAAGCCACAGATTTATTGCAGCGCTATTTTGCAGCAGATAGCGCCTCAGTACAGCAGGCGAGTGATACCTTAGTGGTACTGGCGGCAGAGTCAGTAAGCCAACCGACACTGCCGTTGTTACAAAGCTTGCAGCAATTAGAGCGGCAGCTTTCTGCCATGATGGAGGCCAGTTATGAGTAAGCTGCTATTATTAGCCGCCATCTTGATATTGGCCATGTTGCTGGGGCCAGTGCTGATTAATAACCCCGGTTATATCAAAATTATTGTTGCTGGTTATACCATTGAAATGACCTTGTTAGGTTTGCTACTGGCGGTATTGGCTACCGTATTAGTCTTGTCGGTATTGGGGCTGATAGTCAGGAAGCTGGCGCGTTGGCAACATTTATCTTTTAATTATTTTCGCTCGCGGCGCCAGCGTAAAGCGCGACAAGCATTCGCGACAGGTTTACAAGCTTATGCCCGGCAGCAATGGCAGCTAGCCAGTGAGCAGCTACAGCAATCTTTGCAAGACGCGCACTACCTTAATGAAAAGCGCATGTTGGCCAGTTATGCTAGCTTGTATGCTGGTAATAGCAGCAAGGCTACCGAGCTCGCTACGGCGTTGATTGCTGACGACAGTAACAGTGCTTTTGTGCAAGCGGATTTACTGTTACAGCAAGGTCAGGCCGGACAGGCCTGTCAAATTTTAGCCGCGCAGTTAGACGCTGCTGCAAAAGATGTTGCGCTAGGCCAGTTATATTTGCAGGCGCTGCAGCAAGCAGGGCAATGGCGGCAACTATTGCAAACCGTGCCACAAGCTATTAATCAGCACTGGTTTAGTAAAGCCCAGTGGCAACAGCAGCGCTTTAGTATTTATCCGGCGGCATTGAGCCAGCTAAGTTTGCAACAGGGGTTTAGCGAAGAAGCTGATTATTGGCAGGCGTTACCGGCCAAAGAACGAAAATCTGCAGCCGCTATCTTAGGTTTAGCCTGGGCGCAGGCTCAGTCTGGTTTATGTGAGCAAGCTGAGCAAAAGCTGGTGCAAGCGTTAACCTTACCAGATCTGCCGGCAGCATGGCCGTATTTGCGCCAAATTCCATTAGGTCGCTCGGTACTGAAATTGCGGAGAGCCGTACAGCATTGGCTGCGCGACAACCCGGCCAATGGCCAACTCTTTGCTGTGCTAGCCTATCTGGCAGAGCAAGAGGGTGATCGCGAGCAAGCGCAAATGGCGTGGCAAAAAGTAAAACAATATCAACCCGATCTTTGCTAACTATGTTGCAAAGCTTAGAACCGGTGGCAGCACCCAATGCCCGGGTGCTTATTTTAGGTAGTATGCCCGGCGCCGAATCACTGACCAAGCAACAGTATTATGCGCACCCCCGTAATGCCTTTTGGCCGATAATGGCAGCGCTCTGCGGTTTTGCCGCAGACTTACCTTACGTAGCACGTTTGCAACAACTACAAGCTAAGGGTTTTGCACTCTGGGATGTGCTGGCCTACTGTGAGCGACAGGGCAGCCTCGATAGTGCTATTCGCAATGAACAGCCGAACAATATCGCTGCTTTTTTACTAGCTCACCCTCACGTTACCCATCTGGCATTTAACGGCGGCAAAGCCCTCAAGAGTTTTCAAAAGCAGGTGCAATCGACGCTAGCTGCGCCGTTGCCCACCCTTGTTGCTTTACCTTCGACTAGCCCAGCTTATGCAGCTATGCCTTTTAGCAAAAAATTACAGCTATGGCAGCAAATAAGCCTTCACTAAACTGAATTTTTTAGCTTTGGTAGCGTCTTAGCTGCTGAGCTAATTTGGGCACTAGTGTTAGGAATGGCTATGCAACGGAACTGGCATCACGGCTATTTGCAGCCGGCTCTTTTAGCGCTGCTGATTCACCTGTTATTTTTTGCGTTATTGTTAAAACCACGGCCTACGCTGCCGCCGCCGGCAGTAGAGCCGGTGTTTAGTTATTTGTACACGCCGCCCAAAGCTGCACCGCTACCTGTTGTAGCGCCTGTTGTGCCAGTAGCACCCGTGTTAACAGAGCCGCTGTTGCCTGAGCTGCCACAAACCAAAACACCGGCAGAGCCGCAAGCAGATTTGCTTAAACCCGATACCATCACTGAACCTATGGCAGAGATAGCTACCGCACCACCGGAGCTTCCCACTGCAACCGATGCTGTTACTAATACCGATACTGTTATTCATACTGGTATTGCATCATCAAAAGTTCATGCAACAACTCAACCCGCTTCAAGCAGCATTGCCGAACGCACGTTCTCCAGTGTTGCCCAGCAATACAGTGCGCCAGCTGCTGACTACGCCAGTTGGGCAAAGCAACAGAGTCAGCCCCGTGCCACGGTAGCTAAGCAGCATCAGCTAGCAGGGCAAGATCCAGCAAAAGCAGTGTTATTTACTTATAACGATGGCCAGCAGTTGGTTAAGTTAGGCGACCGCTGCTTAATTGTCGATCCTGCGTTAAGTGGGTTTGAGCAATTAATAAAAGCTAAAGGCGCGCCATGCAAAGAAAGTGATGACGCAATTCTGTTTCGCGAAACCATGAACAAATGGTTAAAACGGTAAACCTATTCTTGTAAATGCTGCTCCAGCCTTTGCTTTAACTCACCTGCAATGCTTACAGCCTTACCAGTTTTTTGATCTAAGCAAACTATCGTTACTTGCGCATCGGCGGCTACCACATCGCTGCCCGCTATTCGTACTTCTTGCGAGACGATAGCACTTTTGCCACCTACCTTGCTAAAACGGGTATAAACTTCCAGAGTCTGCCCCATAGTAGCCGCTACCCGATAGTTGATATTGATATTGACAATGACCCAAGCCAGACCATGCTTAGCAAACCACTCGATATCACCACTATCTTCCAGATAACCCCAGCGCGCTTCTTCTAAAAATTCCAGATAACGAGCATTATTAACATGCTGATAAATGTCCAGATGGTAACCACGTACTTTGATCAGGGTTTTATGTTGCATCTTTGCTTCCCGGTTTAGTGCAATTGCTCTGATTTTGGCATGAGTCTAAGTGACTTGCCAGCACGGCGAAGCATCACCCGGTAAAGCGTCAAATATAGGCAAAGGCATCAGCAAACATTTGCTCGCGGTGCCCACCTTGCTTGATAAAGGCGTCGCGGGCGACACCTGCCATCGCGAAGGGGCCGGCCATATAGATATCATAGGCGTCAAGCGAGACAAAATCAGTTAATACGGTTTCATGCACCAAGCCGGTGCGCCCTTGCCAGGTTGCACTAGGTTGCTGTACTACCGGAATAAAACGATACTTGGGATGGGCTGCAGCCCAGCTGGCCAGCTCAGCCTGATAATACAGCGCATCTTCGCTGCGAACTCCCCAATACAAAAACACTGGCTTATCTTGCGCTGCTGCCGCAATAGCCATCGCAATACTATGCACATAAGAAAAACCTGTGCCGCCAGCCAGCAGAATAATAGGGCGCTCACTCTGTTGTCGCCACTGCGCATGGCCTAACCCAATCTCAACTTGAACGGGGGTGGCTAAGGTATAGTGCTGTTGTAGATGGCTCATGGCAGCACTGGACCAGTTGTCACCTTCTGGCGTGCCGATATGCAGTTCCAGCAAAGTGTGCTCAGGAATACTGGCGATAGAAAAAGGGCGCTTGTCGGTAGGTGTCAGGCAAAGCTGTAGGTACTGCCCGGCAATAAAAGGGACTGATACAGAAGGTGCCAATAATACTTTACTGACCACGGGGGTTAAAGCTTCAATAGAAACAACCTGACAGGCAATCGCGTTCATAAACATCTCATGTTAAGCGGCTCTCAGCCGTGAATAAAGGGGTGGTGTAGTTCCAAATTTGATTTGGCGTAGGCTAAACAACAGTAGACAAAACCCTGTTGCAGATCAAGCTCGGTAACTGGGCTAGGCGGCGCGTAATCTACGGTACCAGCGCGTAATTTACAAACGCAACTGGTACAAACGCCTTGCTGGCAGCGATAAGGAAAATCTATACCTTGCCGCAATGCCGCCTGCAAAATCGTCTCGTTAGCGGCGACGGTAAATTGCAATTTTGCTGGTAGCACAGTTACCTGAAAACTCATTTTTGTTTTTCCGGCAAAGGAATACCTAAACTTGGCCAGATTGTATCAATGCGTTGCTTAATTTCGTCTGACATTACAATAGGTTCACCCCATTCCCGTGATGTTTCACCCGGCCATTTATTGGTCGCATCCATACCCATTTTAGAGCCTAACCCTGATACCGGCGAGGCAAAATCCAGATAATCGATAGGGGTGTTTTCAACTAGTGTGGTATCTCTGGCCGGGTCCATCCGGGTAGTAATGGCCCAAATCACATCTTGCCAATCGCGGGCGTTAATATCATCGTCACAGACAATCACAAACTTGGTGTACATAAATTGCCGTAAGAATGACCAGACTCCCATCATCACCCGCTTGGCGTGGCCGGGATACTGCTTTTTCATGGTCACAACGGCTAACCGGTAAGAGCAGCCTTCTGGTGGCAGGTAAAAGTCGGTGATTTCGGGAAACTGCTTTTGCAGAATGGGCACAAAGACCTCGTTTAACGCCACGCCGAGAATGGCGGGTTCATCTGGTGGGCGGCCGGTATAGGTACTGTGATAAATCGGATCTTGCCGATGCGTAATATGGGTAACGGTAAAAACTGGGAAGTTATCCACTTCGTTATAATAGCCAGTATGATCGCCATAAGGACCTTCTGCTGCCATTTCACCGGGTTCTATATAGCCTTCCAGCACAAATTCGGCACTGGCGGGTACCTGCAAGTCATTGCTGATACATTTAACCACTTCGGTGTTATCGCCACGTAACAGGCCGGCAAAACCATATTCTGATAGGGTATCAGGCACCGGTGTGACAGCCCCAAGGATGGTAGCTGGGTCTGCGCCTAAAGCAACCGCTACTGGGAAGCGTTCTCCCGGATGCGCTTTTTGCCACTCAAAGAAATCCAGCGCACCGCCGCGGTGCGAGAGCCAGCGCATAATCACTTTATTTTTACCCAGCACTTGCTGGCGGTAAATGCCTAAATTTTGCCGCTCTTTGTGCGGACCTTTGGTAACCGTGAGGCCCCAGGTAATTAATGGTGCGGCATCACCCGGCCAACAGGTCATCACCGGAAGTCTGGTTAAATCTACCTGATCTCCGGTTAGGACGACTTGTTGGCAGACAGCTTTTTTCACCTGCTTTACCGACATATTAAGCACTTGCTTAAAAATAGGCAGTTTGCTAAATGCATCCTTTAAACCTTTTGGCGGCTCCGGTTCTTTTAAAAACGCCAGCAGCTTACCTACTTCCCGCAGCGCTGCAACATCTTCCTGACCCATACCAAGCGCGACCCGCTGGGGTGTACCAAACAAGTTAGCGAGTACGGGGATGCTGTAACCCTTGGGATTTTCAAATAAGAGTGCTGGGCCACCAGCCCTTAGCGTTCGATCGGCTATTTCGGTCATCTCTAGTACCGGATCAACCGGTTGACTGATCCGTACCAGCTCGCCACGTTGCTCTAACTGCGTAATAAAATCCCGTAAATCTTTGTATTTCATGTTGTACCTTATAGGCGCCAGCATGGCTTAATCAGATGCTATTATACATTTCTGTACTGGCACTGCCAGTTTTGGCCTCTACATGGCAAATATCAGCGGAGCGTATGCCTTATACGGAGGTAAAGCGAGAAGGGGTTTCTACGTTTTAACGAGAATCTTTGTAAAAAGTGCTGCCCGCATACTTTATGGCTTCTGGCTTTAAGGTTTTGCTCAAGTTTCCCAAGCAGTCTATGCTATATAAGTAGTTAATTTATTGCATGATAATTTTATTTTGGTTCCGTTTTGGCTCGATAGTTGAAACTTGTCTCTGGCTTTTGCCTGTATCTTGGAAAAACTGAAGCTTTTATCTTCGTTTTTTGATAAAAATAAGTTACTAACCCCTTAGAGGTCATTTGTTTATGCAGTTCCCAGACTCAGTAAAACAACAAAGCTGCCGTGATTGCTTAAGTGGTCAAGATTTGGGTTTTCAGATCCGTATGGCATTTCAACCAATCATTGATTGGCAAGCCAAAGACATTGTCGCTTATGAAGCGTTGGTGAGAGGCCCTAATGGCGAGGGGGCTGGCTGGGTGTTTGAGCGTATAAACGATAGTAACAAATATTATTTTGATCAAGCTTGTCGTGTTAAAGCGATAGAAACAGCTGCTAAGTTAGGGTGTAAAACGTTTTTGAGTATTAATTTTTTACCTAATGCCGTTTATAACCCTGAAACTTGTATCAAGGCCACAATAGAAGCTGCTGATTTGTATGGTTTTGACTTAAGAAAGCTAGTATTTGAAGTCACTGAAGGCGAGCAAATACCGGATAAAGCACACCTGAATAGGATCTTTCGTAGTTATGCGAAACGCGGGTTTCAAACAGCGATTGATGACTATGGCTCGGGTTTTGCCACTCTGGATTGGTTAATTGAGCTTAAACCCAATATTTTGAAACTGGATATGAATCTGATCCGCAATATTCATCTTAATCCAACCAAGCAATGTATTGTCGCTAAAACTATCGAACAATGTGAATTGCAAGGTACTAAAGTACTGGCAGAGGGTGTAGAAACAATAGAGGAGCTACAGTACTTAACCGCCGCCGGTATTCGCTATTTACAAGGCTATTATTTTGCGAAACCCGAGTTAGAGAAATTAGCACCACTATCTCAAATGCAGGGCCTGTCTTAAAATATGCGGAAAGCGCCGTGGTAGCGCTTTCCGCAAAGCTAGTCTAATTTATTAGAAGTTATAAGCAACCCGACCATAGACCAAGCGACCAGAACGACCGAACGGTGAATAGTTCGAGAACGAGGTGGCGCCCGTGGTATTTAAGTTTGTTGGGAAAGCATCTGGGTATTGGTCAAAGATATTATCTGCACCAAAGGCCAGTATCCAACTGTCGTTAAACTCGTAGCGGGCTTCCAAATCAACCAAGGTTTTCGGACTTAAGGTAAAGTCAGTAGCTTCAGTTGTGCCAGGTGTTAACACTTCACCATAGCGCGTCGCTTTTAAGGTTGCACTGAAATTATCGTAACTCCAGTTTACTGTTGCGCCAAACTTATCTTTAGGCGAACCTTTTTCAAAAGTCAGTACGTTTACCCGACCAAACAGTGTTGGTGCAGGATTGAGTGCCGACAATTGCGAGGTGCTAGGTAAGGCCGTTACCTTAGTTTCGTTGTAATTACCTACCAGGGTAAAGTCAAATAAGCCTAGCTTATCCGTTGGCATTGACCAGTTAATGACGACATCTACACCCTGAGTTTCGGTATCTACGCCGTTGATAAAGAAACGGCCACCGCCAATCCCGATAAAACCTTGATTGGCCAGATATTCACGGACGTTAACTTGCGTTAGGTTTTCAGATAGTACAATCCGGTCTTCAATATCAATCCGATAACCATCAATGGTTACTGACACGCCACCTATTTTAAATACGGTACCCAGTGAGTAGTTTACCGATTTCTCTGCATCCAGCTCTTTGGCACCTAAGGCCTGTGCTACCGGATCGCTTACCGGGAAGGTTGTAATGTCAAAAGGCACGCCATTGATAAAGTTGGTTGAAGTTGAGGTAAAGTTTTGCTGTTGTAAAGAGGGTGCGCGGAAGCCATTTTGCAGTGAACCTCGTAATCCAAAGTTATCCGTAAAGTCGTAGCGTAAAGCCGCTTTACCTGTAAGGTTGCTGCCAAAATCTGAATAGTCTTCTGCCCGCACAGCCACTGAGCCGAGCATATTGTCTGTAAGGTTAGCCTCTAAATCAAGGAAAACACCAACTGCCCGTCGGGTTTCCCGCACTTCATTCGCTGGACGAAACCCAGGGAATACTTGAGCACCAGAGGCCGTATCGCAAAAGCCTCTATCGATAATAGCTTGCGAAAGGCCGCTAATGCAGCCAGTCTGGCCAACTGGAATTGTCGCGCCACCATTGCGCCAAGAATCCGGTTCCCCTGCGAAAATGCTATAGCGTTCTCTGCGTAACTCTACACCGGTAGCTACGTTTAAAGGGGAGGCTAAAGCCGCGACATTAAACGACCGTACGCCCGATGCATTAAATACCGTTTGGCCATAGCGGAAACCACCGGCATCAAACTCGGTTTTACTGCTGGGGCCGATAGAGCGGTTAAGGGTATTTTCAATAGTAAAAGCCATACGGTTTTGGCCCCAGACTAAAGAGGTATCTACCGTCCATTCGCCAATATCGAACTCATAACCTACAGCGGCACTGGCATCGGTAACATCAGGAGCGATAATGGGTAGGAAGCCATCTGGATAAATTTCAATGATATTTCGCCCAGAAGCATCATCTGCTGGGCGGTAAAAACCACCTGAACGTGCTTCCCGATCTTGATAGCTTAACCACGCATAAATTTTACCGTTGTCTAAGGTCTTACCTGCGTTAGCGAATAAGGTAAATTGTTCTAGCTCTGGTTCGCCGTACCAGGCATTAAAGCGGTTAAAGTAAGTTTCACGCTCATCGTATTGCCCATCGACGAGTGGATATTGACGTCGATAATCCCAACCGCCTCGCTCCGTTTTTTCAGCATCTTTGTATTCAGCGGAAATGGTTAAAAAGGCATTGCTACCTAAGTCAAAGCCACGCCAGCCGCTTAGCGTTAATGTTTCGCCGTCGGTGCGGCTACGTTCAATAATGGCAGGCGCACTCCAGGTTGCACCCGCTGGGGGTGTTGTAGTGGGGGTGCTGTAAGTACTTTCACGCCAGCCATAAGAGGTGGTGAAATTGCCTCCTTCGCTTGCTTCGCGTAGTCTGATATTGAGTACGCCAGCGATGGCATCTGAACCGTATTGCGCAGAGGCACCATCACGCAGTACTTCAACCGCGCTAATGGCAGCAGTGGGAATGGTGTTTAAGTCAACGGCTGATGAACCACGGCCAACAGAGCCATTAACGTTAACTAACGATGCGGCATGACGACGTTTTGAATTAACCAGTACCAGCGATTGGTCAGGCCCCAAGCCACGTAAAGTGGCCGGGCGCACCGTATCGGTACCATCAGTTAAACCTGGGCGGGGAAAGTTAAAAGAAGGTAGTGCGGTAGACAGTACTTGATTGAGCTCAGTTGAGCCAGCACGTTGTAGCATTTCTGTGCTAATAATATCAATAGGTACTGCCGTGTCTGATACCGAACGACCTGCAACCCGGGTACCGGTTACAACGATTTGCTCAATTTTTTCAGCTTTTTCTTCGGTAGTGTCCTGCTGCGCGAAAGCAGCTGGGCTTAACAGTACAACCGTAATGGCCATTGCGAGCGGATGTGGTTTGAAGCTGCGCATATACAATATCTCCTGATTATTTTTATTAAAGCAATGACTTTAACAACCTGGTCCTGGGCCAGTACAACAATTAAAGATTTCATAATTGCCCTTTGACTATGGCATAGTCTCTGGCAGACTTCCAGAAGTCTTGAAAACATTGATCGCGTTAACGGAGTGCGTTATGAAAAAAGATACCCGTTTAATCCATGCTGGCCGCAGTAAGCAGTGGACAGGCAGTGCAGTTAATCCACCATTAGTCCGCGCTTCGACTATTGTGTTTGATACCATGCAAGAGCTAAAAGAAGCGATAAAGCATCGGGGTAACCGTGTGCCTTACTATGGTCGGCGTGGCACCCAAACGCATTTTGCTTTTCAGGAAGCCATGTGTGAGTTGGAAGGCGGTGCTGGCTGCGCGCTTTATCCTTGTGGTGCAGCAGCGATTAGCGGTGCCTTGCTATCATTTTTAAAGCAGGGTGATCATTTGTTGATGGTCGACAATGCTTATGAGCCTACGCGGGCTTTGTGCGATAAGCTTTTGACCGGTTTGGGGATTGAAACCACCTATTATGATCCAATGTTGGGAGCCGATATTGAAAAATTGATCCGGCCCAATACCAAGGTGATTTTTTTAGAATCGCCAGGTTCGTTAACTATGGAAGTGCAAGATATTCCGGCAATTTGTCAGGTTGCGCAGGCGCACAATATCGTCACCATACTTGATAATACCTGGGCTTCGCCTATTCTGTGCCGCCCGTTTGAGCTCGGTGTGGATATCTCTATTCAGGCAGCTACCAAGTATATTATTGGTCATTCAGATGTCATGCTGGGTACGGCCTGTGCTAATGAAAAGCACTGGCCCCAGCTACGAGAGCATAGCTATTTATTGGGTTACTGTGCTTCAGCTGATGATGTTTACGCGGCTAGCCGTGGTTTGCGTACCTTAGGGGTGCGCTTAAAACAACACGAACAAAATGCGTTAAAAATCGCGAACTGGTTGGCAGCTCGGCCTGAAGTTGCCGTGATCCGCCATCCGGCGTTTGTTGATAATCCGGGGCATGCGTTTTTTAAGCGTGATTTTAGCGGTAGTAATGGTTTATTTTCATTTGTTTTAAAGCAGGGGTCTGCTGCACAGGTACAAGCATTTATTGAGGGTATGCAACACTTCAAAATGGGCTTTTCCTGGGGCGGCTACGAAAGCTTAATTACGGCCACCCTCAATGTACAGGCGCTGCGTAGCGCAACTTGTTGGCCTTACAGTGGGCCATTAATACGCTTACATATCGGCTTAGAAGATCCGGCAGACTTGATCTTAGATTTAGAGCAGGCTTTCACACGCTTTGCCGCAACTTAGCGCGGTCATATACCCAAAATCATTGAAGTTGCAGGTGGGTAGCAAGTGAGTGAAGTCTATGAGCATAGGTAAACTATGTGATTGAGCCGGGCTGGTGTTCCAGTTAGCGAACGCAGCTAACACCGCTGCAGCTTTAAGGGTGAAGGGTATAGATTGATCTATGTAGCCGTTCTTCTACAATAGCGCCAATTAACTTTGGAGTATGCTAGATGAATGAATTAACTGCTAACTTGGCGCCTGGGTTGCAGGCGAGAGTGATGACTTGGTTAGCGCGACCGTGGGTGCAGCGCACCTTACTAACGTTAATTTTAATGAATGCAGCGCTGCTTGGATTGGAAACCTCTGCTGCTGTTATGGCTGTGGCAGCTGGTCCTATTATGCTGTTAGACAAACTTATTTTAGCGGTATTTGTGCTGGAAATTGCGCTACGTATTTATGCCCATCGGTTGGCCTTTTTTAAAGATGCCTGGAGCTTGTTTGATTTTACCGTGGTAGCGATTGCCTTAGTACCAGCCAGCGGGCCTTTTGCCGTGCTGCGAGCGTTAAGAGTATTGCGGGTACTGCGGGTACTGACTTTTGTGCCGTCAATGAAGAAGATTGTCGGGGCGTTAGTCAAATCACTTAACGGTATGGTATCGATAGCGATGGTGCTCGGGCTGGTTTACTACGTGTCTGCCGTAATGGCGACTAAGCTTTTTGGTGAGGCATTTCCGGAGTGGTTTGGCAGCTTAGGCGCAACTTTGTATACCCTGTTCCAAGTTATGACATTGGAAAGCTGGTCGATGGGTATCTCGCGGCCCGTGATGGAGCAGTTTCCTTATGCCTGGGCCTTTTTTGTACCCTTTATTCTGATTGCGACTTTTACCATGTTAAACCTGTTTATTGCGGTGATTGTTAATGCCGTACAAAGTATGCATGATGAAGAACATAAAGAAGAAATTGATGCCAAACAGCAATTACAGCATGATTTAGTTACGCAAATGCAGCAGTTACAAGCTGAGCTGGCAGCACTGCGCGCGCAATTGCCATCAAAAGATAACCGTTAACTCTGCTGAGGCGCTGCCGTTAAATCTGGTTTTAGCGGCAGCGTCAGCTTATGGCAGCAGAGTTCAGCACAAGGTCAATATGCACTACGGTTGATGCATAAAATTTTCCAACTCCTGACCGGTAAGCTTAATAATGCTGCTGAACATAAACCAGATTGCAAAAAACAACACCAGCATACTGGGTAGCACGATAACCGGGTAACTTAGCCAGGTCATTTTGCCTAACTCCTCATTGAAAGCGGTGGTGCCAGGTGGACTAACCAAAATAATCTTAGCTAACATATAATTCAGTGCTGAGGACAGAAAGAACGAAGCCGCTACCAAATAGCCTGCTTGTGCTAATTTTTTTTCAAATAATAACGTGTTAGCACGTTCCTCTAAGGCTTGATAAAGCTTATCTGTATCCAGCAAATCACCGTTTAAAATAAATTTTTTCACTAGCGGATAACGGGTGTACTGGCTAAGTAAGACTGCCAGGCCGATAGCGGCTGGAATGGCGGCTTCTTTAATGGCAATGTACTCAGCATCCAATTGCAACAGGGCGATACCACCGGTAAGTAGTACGCTAATCACGCCCAGCACCGAGAAAAAATTTACTTTGCCAGCGCGTTTTAAATCCCAAATACCAAAGCATACCGGGAAAGCCAGTGCTATCACTAAGCCCCAAACCGGACCGAGGTGTGTCTCGCCAGTAAACTTGCTTAAAATAACAGCCGGGATCACCACATTAATTAACAGGTTTGGCAGAAAGCCGCTGCTTTTTTGGGGGGCTTTTGGCTCAGTGTTGCTGTGCATTATGTAAACGCTCTCTGGTGAAAGACAGGTCGCCAGTATAACCATAAACAACGGTAAGATGCAGTGCTAAGTTCTTTGACTCTTTCGCTATAGCAGGTTTGTGTTGCCTAAGTTATTACTCAGGATAGCCAAAGATCTCAGACAATTGTTCGCGATAGCGCCGCGAAAGTGGTAATACAGTACCGCATTTTAATAGTAGGCGGGCATCACCTTTTTCGCCTGATCTAAGCTCGGCGATATCCTGTTTACGTACTAAATAGCTGCGGTGTACTCTGGCAAAAAGGGTCGGATCCAGTTTTTGCTGCAGCGAGGTCATGCTTTCACGTAACAGGTAACATTTAGCTTGAGAGTAAACATAAATCTCTACATAGTTACCGGCACTTTGGATCCAACGAATATCGTTAATATCAACCAACCGTAACCGACCCGGGTCGCGGATTGTCAGGCGTTCCACATACTGTGGCTCTATGGCGCGGGGTTGTATCAGGGTTTCGATAATACGGTTACAGGCTTTTAGTAAGGCTTGTTGAAAGCGGCCAGCACTAAAGGGTTTTAGCAAATAATCTACGGCGCTTAAATCAAAGGCGTTTACCGCATAATTGGCAGAACCACTACACAGGATCACGGCAGACTTGTGTTTTAGTTTCCTAAGTACCGTTAAACCATCCAATACGGGCAACTCTGCATCCAGAATAATAATATCTGGCTGATGCAGCTGTGCTAGTTTTAAAGCATCAGCACCGTTGTCGGCTTCGGCTGCAATAGCAAACTGGGGTTGTTGTTCGAGCAAGTGACGGATCCCTGCACGCGATAAAGGTTCGTCGTCTACGATTAAACAGCTTAATTTCATAATCGGTTCGCTAAAAGCAAATAAAAATGAGGTTCTGACGCTCGTAAAAAACATCGCCTAGGTCACCTCATAAAGATAAGCTTTAGTGTAGTAAAGATACATTCTTGAATGTATCTACTTTGTCCCGAAATTGTGTCATTTGGTGGCATTGTCGTTATTTTGTGTAGCCAATATTTTTTGCCTGATTCTTCTGGTGTATTTGTCCCGCTTTTTATCCCTCTTGACACAGTCATCCTGGTCTTCGTGTCTTTTTGCTGGACCCACCTGCTTTGCCGCAGTAGCTTCGCGCGGGTTGCATGCTTGTTAAGCATTTCAAAAACATCTAATAACAACGCAGCCACAAAATGGCTGTGATCCAGAGGGAATATTATGCAAAGATCAAGATTAAATAGCGCCGTGCGTTTGGCGATATTGGCGGCACCGGTAGCCTTTATGGGGCTAAGCGCCTCTGCCGTAGCACAAGAAGAGACCGCAAAGGTTGAGCGGATTGAAGTTACCGGCTCACGTATTAAACGAATTGGTGAACTGGCACCTACGCCAATAACCGTGATTTCTGGCGATGCTATTGTCTCAGCTGGGGTGGTTAACGTCGGTGACTTATTGCACAAGATGCCGAATACCTTAGTGGGCTTATCACCAGAGACAAGTAACAACACTGTATTTGCTAGCGGTTTAAATAATACCGACTTGCGCGGTTTAGGCTCTAGTCGTACGCTGGTTCTGGTAAATGGTCGTCGTTTTGTGTCCGGTGCGCCAGGTAGCTCTGCAGTAGATTTAAACAATATACCAACAGCTATCGTTGAGCGTGTGGAAATTTCTACCGGTGGTGCTTCAGCAGTATATGGTTCTGATGCTATTGCCGGTGTAGTAAATATCATCACCAAAAAATCTTATGATGGCATTACCTTAGATGTTTCAACGACCCAGCCCACCCAAAGCGGTGGTGAAGAAGAATACGCGTCCATTACCTTTGGCTCCGAGTCGGGTAGAGCGTCCTTTATTACCAACTTAAGCTGGGCTCGCCAAAAGCAAATTAGTTACTTAGATCGTGATTATCTGCGCGATGGCCCTATTGTTATTAAAAACCCACGGGCTGGGGCTGATGATTTTGACCCCACAACTGAACCTAATGCCGTTTTTGAAGGGCTGTATGGGCGCCAGGTATTAGCGGCTTACGATAAAACAGGTACCTTTGTCGTGGGAGGCAAGCGTTATAACTTTTCCGACAGTGGTCAGTTAAAAGAAATGGGACTAGGGCAAGCTCTGCCGCCAAATGCTAATGGCCGGGTAGACTATCTGGGTGGCGAAGGCTATGACTTTGCTGAAAACCAATTTTTAAGAACGCCGCTGGACCGGATAAATTTCTTTACTAGCATGAATTACGATATCAACGATGATCATGCTTTTACCGCAGAGTTTACTTATTCAAAAACAGATGCTTATGGTGAGAGCTCACCAGCCTTTATGACTTTTGGTGTTTTTGGCGACAATGCTTTGTTACCACAGGCTGCCAGAGATCTAATTCTGAGCACAGCTAGTGCGGATAACCCAAATGGTCGGGTAAATATGGGCTATCTGGCGTCCGATTTCGGTAACCGCCGTTATAGTCAAGATAGAACGCTAGCTCGCCTTGCGTTAGGTTTAGAGGGTTATGTTGGTGACTACTCATACGAGGTGTATGCTACTTCGGGCCATGTACAAGCTGATACCGAGTGGTATGGCGAAATGTTTGAACAACGTTTTTATGATGCGGTAGATTCAATTGTGGTCGGTGACGAAGTGGTTTGTCGCAGCGAAGCTGCACGTGCCAATGGTTGTTTACCACTAGATATTTTTGGTCGCGGTATTTACGATCAGGAAGCCTATAATTGGGTCAGTACTGATGCGATGCGTCGCTCCTCTATTCAGCAACATGTTGTAGGGGCTTCGGTTAGCGGTGAATTGTTTGAGCTGCCAGCCGGTGGTTTAGCCGGTGCTTTAACTGCAGAGTACCGGAAGGAAAAAGCCGATACGCTACCTGATCCGGCAATGCGTGATGGTTTATTATTTAACAACCAATCTGCACCTTTAGCCGGTGAGTTTGATGTCAGAGAAGTGGCCGCAGAGATTTCAGTACCTTTATTAGCAGATTTACCCTTTGCCGACACCTTAACCTTTGAAAGTGCCTTCCGCTGGATGGATTATTCGACGTCAGGCAGCGATACTGCCTGGAAAATAGGTTTAAACTGGGCGATTAACGATGAGCTGCGGGTTCGGATGAATCGTTCTAAGTCGGTACGCGCGCCGAACATTGGTGAGTTGTATAACCCACCAGGCCAAACCTTCCGTTCAATCACAGACTGGTGTGCTTCAAGTCGAGCTAATGCTTTACCAGAACAGTATGCCGATAATATTCGGGCAAATTGTGCTGCTCAGGGCATTCCAACTACTTTTGAACCGTCTGAAGAGTGGTTCAGTTCTACCCGGCCAGGCTTTATTGTCGGTAATACAGAGCTGCAGAACGAAGTTGCGAAAGATATCACAATTGGCTTTGTCTACACGCCCGACTTTATTGAGAATTTAAGTCTGACTGTGGATTACTGGAAGTTTGATATCGACAATATGATTAACAGCTTCACGGGTACGTCGTTGGTTACCTTATGTTATCAGTCAGATTCACTGAATAACCCATACTGCCCACTGATTGAGCGTGATCCAGAAACCAAAGAAATAGTTAACTATTTTGAGAAGCCAGTTAACTCTGCTATAAGCCGTACTTCTGGCTTTGATATTGAAGCAAATTATCGTATCGACACTGAGATAGGTAACTTTGGTTTCCGGTTAATCAGCACTTACCTGCAAGAGCGTATGTATAACTCAACCGGTCGTCCGGATGATGAAGTGACTAATACCGGTGAGGTGTTAAGACCTAAGTGGAAACATCGCTGGACTACCGATTATACCTATGATGATTTCTCTGCGGCATTGACCATGACACATCGTTCGGCCACGGTATTGTCTAATACCTGGTCACCAAACGTGAACAATTATAATGATGTGCCGTCTTACACCACCTTTGATTTAACAACCAGATATAATGTGACAGACAGTTTACAGCTGCGGGCAGGGGTGCTGAATATGTTTGACAAAAACCCACCACGTCAACCTACTGTATTCGCTGAAGGCGGGGCGTTTGATGTGATAGGGCGTCGCATCACTGCAGGCGTTAAATACGATTTCTAATCTCTGAGATAGTGAGTTTAAGGTTGTGTTAGCTTAAAACGTCCTAGCAAACACTTTTGGCCAAAGCCGGCGTCTTCCTCCCTGGGGGCGCTGGTTTTTTTATTTTAGGTGTTCTCAAATGATGAAAACTGTCTGTGCTGCTGTAACACATCATAGTTGAGTACCAACGCAGAACAGGCTAGGGTGTGTCTATTCAATGAGCAGTGGAGCACGGGTATGGATCAATATGCAGCCCTTAGGGCAAATGTAGGGTTACTGGGCACCGAGCTGGGCGAGACATTACGCCAGCATCTTGGTGACGCCGTATTGCAGCGGGTTGAGCAAATCCGGCAACTATCGAAAGAAGCGCGGCAGGGCGATAGCAAACAAGCTGAGCAATTGCGGCAAGTGTTAACCGCCTTAAGCGATGATGAATTATTACCGGTAGCGCGCGCCTTTGCGCAGTTTTTAAATTTAGCCAATTTGGCCGAGCAACATTTTAGCGTCAGTCAGGCTGGCCGGCACAGCATTGAAAAACCTGAGCCGCTGACCGAGCTGTTTCAACGTTTAAAAGACGCGGCACTGCAAAAAGGTGATATCAATCAGGCGGTACGGGATCTCTCGATTGAATTGGTATTAACGGCTCACCCCACAGAAGTAGCGCGCCGTACCTTAATTCACAAACTCAGTGAAATCGCGACCTGTTTAGCGCAGTTAGAGCAGCAGCAAACTCCTTGGCAACAGCACCAGTTGCAATTACGGCTCACCGAATTAATCAGTCAGGCCTGGCATACCAATGAAATTCGCGAGCAAAGGCCAACACCGGTAGACGAAGCTAAATCCGGTTTTGCGGTAATCGAAAGTTCATTGTGGCAAGCCGTACCAGACTTTTTACGTGAACTTGATGCTGACTTAAATAAGGCTCTAGGCGAAGGTTTACCGCTGGATGCTGCACCTATCCGTTTTTCTTCCTGGATGGGCGGCGATCGTGATGGCAATCCCTTTGTTACTGCCAAAGTAACCCGTCAGGTGTTATTACTCAGTCGCTGGAAAGCAGCCGACTTATTTATTCGCGATCTGGATTTACTTTCCACCGAATTGTCGATGAATAGCGGTTCAGCGGCATTACTTGCGGCCAGTGAACAGGCCTCAGAGCCGTATCGGGCGGTACTGAATAAACTACGGCAGCAACTTATTCATACGCGGGATTGGTTAACGGAAGCGTTAAAACACGACAGGTTACAAAGACCAGCCGATCTCATTTGGCAAAATCAGCAATTACTCGAACCGCTACTACTGTGTTACCACTCGTTATTAGAAAGTGGTATGCAGCTGATTGCGCGCGGGCGCTTAACGGATACCTTGCGCCGGGCTTATGCTTTTGGTTTAACCCTGCTGAAGTTGGATGTGCGGCAAGATGCAGGTCGTCATGCTCAGGTTTTTGCAGAGCTTACCCGTTATCTGGGGCTGGGCGATTATGGTGCCTGGACAGAAAGTGATCGTCAGGCATTCTTGCTGCGCGAGCTTGCTAATAAGCGGCCATTATTTCCAAAAAGCTGGGAGCCGTCTGCCGATGTACAGGAAGTGCTGGATACCTGTGATATTGTGGCCCGGCATGGCAGTGAGGCACTGAGTACCTATGTTATTTCGATGGCTGGCAAACCTTCTGATGTATTAGCGGTACAATTGTTATTAAAAGAAGCCGGTATTAGCTTCCCAATGCCGGTGGCACCTTTATTTGAAACCTTAAGTGACTTACAAAATGCCCCAGATTGTATGCGGCAGTTACTCAGTATCGACTGGTATCGAGGTTATATTAATGGCCGTCAGGAAGTAATGATTGGCTATTCTGATTCCGCCAAAGATGCCGGTGTACTGGCAGCGGCCTGGGCGCAATATAGTGCGCAGGAAGCTCTGGTTAAGCTCAGCAGCGACTATGGCGTTAAGCTTACTTTATTCCATGGCCGTGGAGGTACTATCGGCCGTGGCGGTGGTCCAGCCCATGCGGCGATTCTGTCGCAACCTCCTGGGTCACTGGCAGGCGGCCTGCGGGTAACCGAACAAGGCGAGATGATCCGCTTTAAGTTTGGCTTACCTGAATTAGCCGTGCGCAGCCTGGCGCTTTATGCCAGTGCCGTATTGGAAGGTATGCTGTTACCGCCGCCGGTACCGAAAGCCAGTTGGCGTAAGCTAATGAGTCAATTAGCGGCAGACTCATGCGACGCCTACCGTGCTGTGGTGCGACACAATAAAGATTTTGTCCCTTATTTCCGTGCGGCCACGCCAGAGCAAGAGCTGGGTAAATTGCCGTTGGGTAGTCGCCCAGCTAAGCGCAACCCTACTGGTGGCGTGGAAAGCCTGCGCGCTATACCCTGGATTTTTGCTTGGTCACAAAACCGCTTAATGTTACCCGCCTGGCTGGGCGCAGGCAATGCCCTAGCCAAAGCGGTAGCCGAAGATAACAGTGCGCTGTTAGACGAAATGCAGCAGCAATGGCCGTTTTTTGCTACCCGCTTATCGATGCTGGAAATGGTGTTTTTAAAAGCCGACACGGAGATTTCAGCCTATTACGATCAAGTGCTGGTGCCCACAGAATTGCAGGGCTTAGGTGAGCAATTGCGTAAGCAATTGGCGGCGGATCGTGAGCTGTTACTGCAGCTGATCCATAGCGATACACTGATGGCCAAAGAAAGCTGGATCCGCGAGTCGATTATGCTGCGCAATACTTATGTTGATCCCTTGCATATTCTGCAGGTAGAGCTGTTAAAGCGCGCTCGGCAGCAGCCGGACAATGTTAGTGCGCAGAGCAATCGGGCGCTAATGGTCACTATCGCCGGTATAGCCGCAGGGATGCGTAACTCGGGTTAAATTAATGGGTTAACGCTTTTGCTACCTTGGTGTTGTTAAGCTCTTGTCATTACAAGGGTTGCACTAAGGTAGCGAGCAAACCACGTTGTGCTGAAAGCTGACTTTGAAATTAAACCTAATGTCGCGCTTAAACTTGGTAGAGTTCTAACGGTAAGCCATCCGGATCCTGAAAAAAGGTAAAGCGCTTGCCGGTATATTCATCTACCCGGATGGCTTCAGTGGCCACGCCTTGTTGCTGCAGATAGCTTACCCAATGGTCTATATCGGCAACAGCGAAAGCCAGATGCCGCAGCCCTTGTGCTTCTGGGCGACTAGGCCTTGCTGGCGCATCAGGAAAGCTAAATAGCTCTAGCTGGCTGCCATCGGGTAGTTGTAAGTCTAGTTTCCAGGATTGCCGCGCCTCGCGGTAATGTTCTGCCAGGATCCGTAATCCCAGTACTGCAGTGTAAAAGGCTTTGCTGCGCTGATAATCACTACAAATCAGCGCAACATGGTGGATCCCGTTAAAGGTGGGTTGCTGCATTAAAGAATTTTCTTAATTTCAGTTTTTAAATTGCTGTCTTTTGTGCTCTCTTGCAGCGGTTTTAACAGCGCTTCTGCTGCTGGTCGCTGCTCGGTGGCTATATACAGCTGTGCTAAACGGAACTGGGCCCAATCCGTAAATTCAGGTAAGGTATCTTCGGCTGCCAGAAAACGTTGCAGGGCGCTAATCCCTTGCTGATGCTCTGTTTTCGCCAGCACTGTTGCCCGGCCCAACTGATACAGCGCTAACAAACGGCTACGTTCGGCGTCTATATCTGCCGCTTCCTGCTCACTGGCTTGGGCAAACTGACTCATCGCCGCGGTATAATCGCGGCTTTGTGCCAGTTTCACACCTTGTAAAAAGTAAGGCTCGGGGCGGCTTTGTAATTCAGGGCTCTGCGCTAATAATGCGGCTACCGCCTCAGTTTGGTCTTGTTGCAGTAGTAATTCCAGTTCTAGCAATTGGCCTTTTACCGGTGCCAACTGTTGTAAGGTTTTGCTAAGTGCCATGGCTTTGGCTTTATCGCCACCGGCGACACCGGGTGCCTGCGCATAATATTTAGCTAAAGCTTGCAGATACTCGGCATTCTCCGGTGCCAGTTGATGCGCGGCTTCAAACGCTTTAGCGCAGCGCTTGGCCAGCCCTAAGGCACTTAGCATACTGGCTTGCTGCGCGGCATCGCAGCTGGCCCGGCCATACCAGAATTGATATTCAGCATTATCGGCCGTGATTTTAACCGCTCGGGCTAACAGTTTTTCTGCTTGCTCTACTTCACCCAACGCTAATTCGCTGCGGCCTAGAGCGGCCAGTAAAAAAGCATCTTTGGTTTTGTTATTAACCTGTGGTGCCAGTAAGGTTTTGGCCTCGGCAAAAGCTTTTTGTTGGAAATGGTCTGCTACCTGTTGTTGCAGTGCAGTATTGGCATAGCCGTTATAACTAGCACCAAGTAGTAATAAAGCGATAATACATTGCATAGCCTTCCTTGTTGGTATTGTGGCTGTTTTCAGACTTGCTAATTCAGAAAAAGTTTATTTTTGGTACGCTAATATCCAGTTAATAAACAGTTCTGTGCCAGTTTTTAGTGCTTTTTCATCGGCGTAAAAATGCGGTGAATGATTGGCCGGTGCTTTCGCCGGATCCTGCCCCTCAGGAGTAATACCTAAAAACACAAACAGGCCGGGGGTTTCCAGAGCGTAGTAGGAGAAATCCTCTGCACCGGTGACCAATGGGCTTTCCTGCACCTTATCTATACCTGCTACCTGTTGTAATATGGGTAAAGAGCGGGCTGTAAGCTCAGGGTTATTGAGTGTGACCGGATAGCCTTCTACGATTTTCACCTCTGCTTCAGCCCCTGTTACCGCAGCACTCGCTTCTGCTGCTTTTTTCAGTAAGCCAAAAATTTGCTGACGAATGCCCATATCAAAATTGCGAATTGTACCTTCCAGATACACTTCATCCGGAATAATATTATTGCGCACCCCGCCTTCGACAATACCAAAGCTGACTACCGCTGGCGCTTTGGTAATATTAATCTGGCGGCTAACGATAGTTTGCACATTATTAATAATTTGCGCGGCAGCCACTATTGGGTCTACGCCACCCCAAGGTGCTGAGCCATGAGTTTGCCGACCTTTTACTTTTATTTCAAAACGGTCAGAAGAGGCCATTAATGGCCCTGAGCGATACTGTACCACGCCGGTATTAGCCGGCGCCCAAACATGAATGCCAAATACGGCTTCGGGTTTTTCTTTGGCAAACAGGCCTTGCTTTAACATCAGCTCCGCACCACCTTCTTCACCGGCCGGCGCGCCTTCTTCGGCCGGTTGAAAAATAAACATCACCTTGCCGGTAAGCTGAGCTTTGTTTTTGACCAGATAATCAGCTGCGCCCATCAGCATGGCGACATGCAAATCATGGCCACAGGCATGCATTACGCCGACTTCTTTACCACGATATTCGCCAATTGCCACAGAGCGAAAGGGTACGTCAGTCTGTTCTGTAACGGGTAGGGCATCCATATCGGCCCGCAGCGCCAAAAATGGGCCGGGTTTGCCGCTATCTAAAATGGCCACCACCCCGGTATGGGCAATGCCTGTTTGTAAGGTTAATCCCAATTGCTGTAAATGCTCTGCCACCACCTTAGCAGTGCGAAACTCACGATTACTAAGTTCAGGGTGTTGGTGTAAATCGCGGCGCCAGCTAATAACCTGTTGCTCCAGCTCCGGGCTGATCCTTAAGGTATTGGCATGTAATGAGGCGGGGGTAAAGGCCAGAGTGGCAAGTAACATAGCGGCAGCAAGCGGGCGTAATAGCATGGTAGATCTCCGGGCTGAGAATGCTGTTGAAAGTGTTATAGCGAGCAGTATCAGCTACTATGCGCAAATTGGCTTAATAAATCCAGTGTGTGTTGGATATCGGCAGTGCTGATATCCAAATGGCAAACCCAGCGGATGCGTTTAAGGGGGCCACTGGCACTGGCATAATTACTACTGGTTAGCTGTATTTGCTGCGCAGCCAAAAAGGCAATAAGTTGTTCAGCTAACACTGGGGGTAAATCGGTAAATAAAATATTGGTTTGAGGTGGCTGTACGCTAAGTTGTCCGGCAAAGCGGCCTTGCTGGGCTAAAGCCGTTAGCCCCTCTGCCAGCAGTCGGGTATTGGCGTGATCATCTGCCAGCCGGTCAATATGTTGCTGTAAGGCATAATGGCCTGCTGCCGCTAACAAGCCGGTTTGTCGCATGCCGCCGCCGAGCATTTTACGCACCCGTTTTGCCCGCTGGATAAATTCATGCGAGCCGAGCAATAAAGAACCAATGGGTGCTCCCAAGCCTTTTGATAGGCAAATCGATACAGAGTCATAACCTTGGCACAAGGTTTTTGCCATTTGTTGTGGGCTAAGTTGGTGTTGTGGTGCTAAGGCGACAGCAGCATTAAATAAACGGGCACCATCAATATGGCATTGTAAGTTATGTTGCTTCGCCAGGGCAGCAACCTGTTGCATATAGTTAAGCGGGAGTACTTTGCCGCCCACGGTATTTTCAATCACTATCAACTGGGTGCGAGCAAAATGTGGATCGTCCGGTTTGATGGCGTCGACAATATCCGACAGCGCCAAAGTACCATCATTTTGTAGCGCAATAGGTTGCGGTTGAATAGAGCCTAGCACCGCCATGCCGCCACCTTCCCACTTATAGGTGTGCCACTGTTGGCCGACAATGGCTTCATCACCCCTTTGACAGTGGCTCATCATGGCAATTAAATTGGTCTGGGTGCCGCTGGGTGCAAATAAGGCAGCTTCAAAGCCCAGTAGCTCTGCCGCATAGTGTTGTAAGGCCAAAGTACTCGGATCATCATTAAACACATCATCGCCTAAGGGAGCGTCAAACATTAGCGCTTTCATGGCGGCTGTGGGCTTGGTTACCGTATCACTGCGAAAGTCTGGCATCTGGTCTCATCTTATTCAGTTAGCACTGGCGCTCAGGCTAGATTGCTGGCAGGCTAAAAGCAAGTATTCTGAGGCTGCTGGCGGCCGGTTAGCGATCACTGTTTAAAATAGCTAAAAGAGAGTTGTTGGGTAGTAAAATTACGACTACAACAGTCAGGCACAAGTGGGAGCCATAATGGCAGTAGATTATTTTTTTGAACCGGGGCTAGGTCATGGCTTAGCACATGATCCGATGAACAGTATTATTGCCCCAAGGCCAATAGGTTGGATCTCGAGTGTGAGTAATACCGGCCAGGTAAATCTGGCACCTTACAGCTTTTTCAATTTATTTAATTACAAGCCACCTATTATTGGCTTTGCCAGTACCAGTTGGAAAGACTCTGTACAAAATATCCAGCAAACCGGCGAGTTTTGTTGGAATTTAGTCAATCGTGGTTTAGTTACCGCCATGAACCAGACCAGTGCCAGTGTCGCGCCAGATATTAATGAGTTTGAGCTGGCAGGTTTAACCATGCTGCCCTCTAAGTTGGTTCGGGCACCGCAAGTAGCAGAAAGCCCGGTACGTTTTGAATGTAAACTGACACAACTTTTTCCATTAACCGCTGCTTCTGGTCAGCAACTTGACACTTGGATGGTGTTGGGCGAAGTGATAGGTGTGCATATCGATCCTAAACTGCTAAAGGAAGGCGTCTTTGATACCTTAGCTGCCGATCCGGTGCTACGTGGCGGTGGGCCGGGTGATTATTTTGCATTAAGTGCCGCCCAGAAATTTACGCTACAGCGCCCCTGAGGTTGCTACATTCCGCGGTGTCACTGAACTAATGCCGCAACTCAAACGAAGCAGAAAAAGAACAACGTCTTTAAGGAACCCAACATGCGCCGAACATCGTTCTCGTCAATTATTGCAATCATACTAGCGTTAAGCAGCAGTAACACCTTAGCAGAACAAGTTGCTGAGCAGTCAGTTGCGACAATACCAGTATTTGATGAAGCCGCCCAAGCCGCGGTCCAGCAATTTGATACCCCCGGTTTGGCGCTGGCGGTGGTAAAAGACGGTCAGTTGGTGCATCTGGCGGGTTATGGTGAGCGAGAGTTATCTTCTGCTGCGCCAGTGACAACAGAGACTTATTTTCGGTTGGCCTCGGCCTCAAAAGCCTTTACTGCGGCTAGCGTAGCGATTTTGGTGGATGAGGGTAAGCTAAGTTGGGACGATAAAGTAATACAACATCTGCCCGAGTTCAAGATGCAGGACCCTTGGGTCACTGCAGAGTTTACGGTGCGCGACCTGCTCAGCCAACGCAGCGGCCTGGCAGGTGCGGCGGGTGATAGCATGATCTGGCCAGAGCCTAGCGGGTTTAGCCGGGAAGAGGTAATACATAATCTGCGCTATCTTACGCCGCTGACCAGTTTTCGGGGCAATTATGCTTATAGCAATGTACTTTATATTACTGCGGCAGAGTTGGTGGCGAAGTTGGCCGGTAAGCCCTGGCATGAGTTTGTAGCCGAACGTATTTTTCAGCCGCTGCAAATGCAGTGCTATGCAGGTCCTATGCCTGAAGCTGCTTTACAAAATGTCGCAGTACCTTATAGCTTTAGCGGCGAGCAGGGGTTTGCGGCTATTGAGCGAAATGCCATTAATGGCGCTATGTTAATGTCAGCTGCTGCCGGTGGTATTGTCTGTAACGCCAGCGATATGAGCAAGTGGTTAGGGTTTTTGCTATCACAAGCACAAACTACCAGCAAAGCCAGTAGCGTAGCGCCTGTTAGCGGGCAGCAATTAGCGCAAATGTGGTCGCCACAAACCTTAATAGCGGTTTCAGCGACAGATCGCGAGCTGGATTTTACTAATTTTAGCGCCTATGGCATGGGTTGGCGCATGGCCGATATGCACGGGGTAAAAGTGGTACACCATACCGGCACCTTATCGGGCTTTCAGGCGCATGTGCTACTGGTGCCAGACCGGCAGCTTGGCTTAGTGGTATTAAACAATGGGTCGAATAGCGGCGCCCGGCAAGCCGTTGTGCAAACGGTGTTAAAGCACTATTTAGCGCCAGAGCTACAGCGTGACTGGGTCGCTTACTATGCAAATCAACAGCAACAGTGGGCGCAAAGTGGCGCTAGAGCAGCAGAACCAGTAGGAACCGGTACCGTATTACTGGCACTACAGGATTATGCGGGAACTTATGCTGACCGTTGGTTTGGTGCTATTACCATTGGCCAAAGTGATACGGGTCTACATTTTCAATCGGCGCGCATGGTAAATTTACACGGCGTATTGGAGCCTTTTGCCGACCATAGCTTTGTAGTGCGTTGGCATGATGCCAATGTGGCACGCCCGGCGCTAATTCATTTTCAGCTAAATAATCGCCGGCAGGTTACCGGTTTTCGGTTAGAGCCCTACACTGCTGAGCCAGGTGAGCGGCATGCCTATCGGGATATGCAGTTTTTCAGAAGTAAGCCATAAATAAGGGCAGCTGACGCTGCCCCACTTATTTCTTCACTCAGTTCAACTAAACGATTAGTAGAAATTAATCTTAAAGTCGATACCAACTACTCTTGGCTCGTTTACAAAACCGGTCAGGTTGCTAAAATCTATAGCGCCTTTTAAGTTGTCCTGATCAGTAATATTACGGCCAAATACCCCTACTTCGTAGTTATGTTGGTAGTTAATATAGGCTAGCCGTAAACCAGCTTCGTAGTTATTGTTAGTCCGGAACTCAGCAGATTCGTACAAGAACAGGTTAGTTTTGCCCTGGCGTTGATAATCGGCAAACACATAGAGTTCGCCACCTGGCAGTGGATAATCATAACGCGCATTTAACGTTAGAATAGTTTCCGGTGCTTGTGGAAACGGATTGCCGTTTATTAGAGCAAGGCCATCGTCTGTTGTTGGGTTGAGCACGGTGCACAGGCCTGAACCACAAGGGGCGACGGTAAGGGTGTCATCCTTTAGCTCAGTTTTGTTATAGCTAAAACCACCGCCTAAACTGAAGTTTTGCAGGATGCGATAATCAAAATCGACTTCAAAACCATAACCAGTGCCTTTATCAGCATTAATCAACTGATTGCCCTGGGTCTGCCCACCAATGGCTGATAATTGAATATCGTCAATAATGTAGTAAAACAAGGCTGCATTTAAGCGCAGCGTATTGTTTAATAAATCAGACTTAGTACCTACTTCAAAGGAGGTAATGGTTTCCGCATCTGCTACTGAAGGCGGTGCTTCAAAAGCGACATCACGGCCCTGAATAGACTGTGCCCGGAAACCTTCGGCTACCCGGCCAAACAGGCTGGTGGTGTTAGTTAAGCGGTAGTTAGCACTTAGCTCCCAACTAATTTGATCGTCTTTAACTTTAATCGGGTCGTATTGCTGGATTGAGGCTGCTGGCGGGTCGATAATTAGCGCGATAGCGCCGACATTTTGTTGTCCTACTGAGAACGTTTTCTCATCTTCGGTATAACGTAAACCACCGGTCAGGGTCAATTTATCGCTAACTTGGTAAGACGTTTGTCCAAATAATGCCCAGCTGGTATTGCCATGGAATACTTCGGTGGCACCAAAGAAGCCGTCAATACTGTTTACACCAAAAGACGAATCAAAATAAAAAGCACCAGTTTGCCAACTTAGTGCACTGCTAGTATCACTGGCTAAGCGGATCTCTTGGGTAATTTGTTTTAAATCTTTTAACTGATCTTCAGTTACCGCAAAGTCCGGATCGGCAAAACCTGCCTGCCCAGTGTTGCCACCGTCAATATCGCCAATACCGCCGCCGTTAGCTTTTTCTAAGGCAGAAATCGAAGTTAGTATCATACCATCTAATTTAAAATCGACTTTTAACGAGGCACCCCAGGCATCGTAGCTTTGTACGTTATTGCCCGGTGCATCATGCGCTACTACATCACGATCATAGTTTTCATTTAATTTATTGCTGCCCGGCGTTAAGATATTTTTGCGAAAGATACTAGAGGTGCCATCATAGCTGCGGCTATGCACGTTAAATAAGGCATCAACCTGGTCTGATTCATATAAAAACTGTAAGCGGCCAGCCCGTTCATCATAACCACCCAGCGCGCCTTTTTGTCAGGTAAAGCTATTATCAACCCAGTTACTGCGATGCTGCGACAGGAAAGAGGCACGAGCAGATAACGAATCTGTTAAGCCGCCGCCTACCGCACCTTCAAAATGGGCAGTGCCAAGGGTGCCAGCAGTGGTTTTTAGATAGGCATCAAAATCTTGCCGCGGTTTTACCGTATCAAATTTGATGATACCTGCGGTGGTGTTGCGGCCGAATAAGGTGCCTTGTGGACCGCGGATCACTTCTACTTGCTGCACATCAAACAGTGGGAAGCTTTTTAGGATCACGTTTTCCATCACCACATCGTCCATCACGATCGATACAGGCTGAGAAGCAGCTAAATCAAAATCAGTATTGCCTAAACCACGAATATAAAAGCGTGGTGCAGCACGGCCGTTAGAACTTTCAGCATATAAACCCGGTACTTTAATCGCCAGAGCGGTAATGTCATCCCCCGAGGAGAAAATACTGTCAAACTTTTCACCCGACAGGGTCGCGACAGAGATAGGCACTTCTTGAATGCTCTGACTGCGGCGCTGCGCGGTAATGGTGATGGTTTCCAGTTTCTTTTCTTCAGTTTCTAAGCTTTTGTCACTTTCCTGCGCCAGCAAGGCAGGAGAAAAACCTAGTGTTGCGCCAAAGAGTGCGGCTTGTACCGCTACTACCAGGGCCGATTTGCCGAATAGGGTCATTAACGTTATACCTTCATGTAAGTTATGGGCGATTTTACTTATACAAACTCCCGGGCTTGCGACACTGGAGTGACCACAGGTACGCACCACCGGAATGGCGGCTAATATAGCAGTTTATCGTGTTTTTTGCTGCAGTTAGCTGAATTTTCGTTCAACTTACCTGACAAAGTGATCGGGTGTGTTGTAATAACGTAAAGCTAGTAAATAACCAAAGGACATAATGAATGCGGATGATGCGAATAATAACGACGCTGTTATACAGTGTTTTATTATGGTGTAGTCCGGTACTGCAGGCAGCAAGCAGTGGCTGGCAGCAAGCTAAGCACTTACAGGCTGAACTTGTCAGCGAATATCAGTCAGTGCAGGCGGGGCAGTCACTATTGCTGGCGCTGCATTTTATTCCGGATGAACACTGGCATACCTACTGGATTAATCCTGGCGACTCGGGTTTACCGACCAGTATTGACTGGCAATTGCCAGAAGGCGTTGTCGCTGGTGCTATTCAGTGGCCGACACCACAGTTCTTTTCCATTCCGCCTATGATGAATTATGGCTTTGCCGGGCCTACGATATTGCTGACTGAACTGACCATTCCTGCTAACTTTAACCAAAGTGAATTGGTGATTGCCGCCAAAGTAGATTGGTTAGTGTGCGAAGAAATTTGTATTCCGGCCGAGGCTAGTTTTAGCTTAACCATTCCGGTAAGCCACAACGCAGCACGTTCTGAGCAAACCGCAGCTCTTATTACACAGGCAAAAAGTAAGCTGTCGCAGCGGCTGCCGCTTGTTGGTCAATATGATATAGCCGGTGGCAGTTTTTCGGCAGCAGTTGCGGGTTTACCTGACGAAGATTTTCAGAGCTTTTTTGTCGCAGCGACCGAGTTGGTGGATCATGCTGCCCCACAGCAACTACTGTTTAGTGAGGGTGAGTGGTTGCTACGGCAAAAGCTCAATACCTACTTTACAGCGGCGCCAGAGCAGTTTGAGCTGGTACTGGTTACGGCGAATGGTCAGGGTTATAGCCTGACGTTAAAAGCGGCAGATAATATATCAGCAACAGGCGGGCTGGCTGACGGCGCTACAGGGAGTGCTCAGGCCCTGTGGTTAGTGTTACTGATGGCGGCGGCCGGCGGTTTTATTCTTAACTTAATGCCCTGTGTTTTTCCGGTGCTGTCGTTAAAAGCGCTCAGTATTGCCAGTAACACCGGGCAGCGACAGCAGCAAAAAACCGACGCCTTATGGTATAGCCTCGGCGTGGTGCTGAGTTTTCTGGCATTAGCGGCAGTGTTATTGGGATTGCGAGCCGCCGGTGCTGCAGTGGGTTGGGGCTTCCAACTACAAAGCCCACTGTTGGTAGCCGCGCTGGCTTATTTGCTGTTTGTCTTGGGGCTCAGCTTGTCGGGCCTGGTGCAGTTTGGTTTGGGCTTAATGAACGCTGGTGGTGGTTTAACCCAGCAAAAAGGTGCTAAAGGCTCATTTTTTACTGGTGTATTGGCTGTTGTGGTTGCTAGTCCCTGCACCGCGCCCTTTATGGGCGGTGCTTTAGGTTATGCCGTTACTCAGCCACCCATACTAGCTTTATTGGTATTTGTGGCCTTAGGTTTGGGCATGGCCTTGCCCTTTATATTGCTGGCTTATATTCCAGCATTGGCGCGGTTATTACCTAAGCCCGGAGCCTGGATGGAAACGTTAAAGCAGTTGCTGGCGTATCCCTTGTATTTAAGCGCTATTTGGCTGGCCTGGGTATTTGGTCGCCAAACCGGTATTGATGCTTTAGCGTTATTGCTGTGTGGTGCAGTCGCTCTGGCGGCGGCGTGTTGGCTATGGGGCCGTTGGCAGTTACAACGGCAAGGTATAGCAGAACCTATTTTCACGGTGTTGCTAGTTGTGTTAGCCCTATGGCTGGTCTGGTTCGCTACACCAGCAGGACCTAGTGCTACGGTCACGTCTCAGGCTACAGCCTCGCATTGGCAAAGTTGGAGTGCAGAAAAGCAGGCACAGTTGCAAGCTGCAGGCCAGCCAGTGTTGGTCAATATGACCGCAGATTGGTGTATTACCTGTTTAGTGAATGAACGGGTCGCCCTTAATACTGATAGCAGTAAAGCAGCGTTGGCACTCTACGATGTGACCTATCTAAAAGGCGATTGGACGCGCCGTGATGCCGCCATTACCGCTTATTTACATCAATATCAACGCGATGGCGTACCCTTGTACGTACTGTATTGGCCAGGACAGCCTGCAGAAGTATTACCACAAATTTTAACGCCGGATCAGGGCGGGAACATACTTTGTTTGAAAATCAACCAAACAATATTTCTGCCCTAAATTTGTCGTCCCAATAGGCTCGTTGTCTTTTTCCTGCCACGCTGTCTTTCAGTGGGTGAGCCTTGATAAGATT
>Ga0209070_100270_pt1 | contig 48652 bp, 41 predicted proteins | sample SynthPrep_5_END__FD_187205 | JGI IMG/M metagenome (GOLD analysis project Ga0209070, IMG submission 187205) | Synthetic microbial communities from Ohio, USA - SynthPrep_5_END_DS10_MetaG (SPAdes) (version 2) | ecosystem: Engineered > Bioreactor > Aerobic > Activated sludge | place: USA: Ohio... | reverse complement strand
CCCGACCTTGGCAAGGTCGTGCTCTACCAACTGAGCTATTCCCGCAAATGGCGTCCCCTAGGGGACTCGAACCCCTGTTACCGCCGTGAAAGGGCGGTGTCCTAGGCCACTAGACGAAGGGGACACACAACTGAAACACATGGTGTGTATTTCAGTGTCCAGAGGTTAGATCCGAAGATCATGCCCTGGTTTCACTCAGTGCCGCCCGAGAGCCACACTGCTTAAACTTGGAGCGGGAAACGAGACTCGAACTCGCGACCCCGACCTTGGCAAGGTCGTGCTCTACCAACTGAGCTATTCCCGCATATTGGCGTCCCCTAGGGGACTCGAACCCCTGTTACCGCCGTGAAAGGGCGGTGTCCTAGGCCACTAGACGAAGGGGACACACGTACAACATTCACTACTTAGCTGCGTTTCGCTGTGTGCTTTACGCGTTAAGTGGCGCGCATTCTATGGATGGATTGAAAGGTCGTCAACCCCCAAGGATAAATTTATTAAAATCAATGACTTCGACCTGCTTTCAGGGCCTGAAGGCGAATTGTGCGTGTCCGGGCTTTGACGCCTATATTCTGGCGCCCGACAAGACGCTATAGTTCGCTCCAGCAAATGATGGCAATGTGCATCCATGCAGGGAGCGCCTATCTATATATAGAAGCAAACTACCCGGGCAACTGGTCGATCAGTCCTATCCGCCGGATGGCCCAGTCACTACACTCCACTGTAAACCCTATAAAGAGGTCACACCGGTGACACCACTCATGATCACCCTGCTGGTAATAGCCGGGATCGTAATACTGATCGCCATTGGCTACATGAACCACGTGGTGGAAAACAACAAGCTGGAAAAGAAGCGCACCGAGATCGAGCTTAACGATCGCCTGCGTCGCTGCGGTGAAATCACCGAGACCTTCCCCGGCCAGTTGATGACCCCGGCGCTCAAACTGTTGATGACCCGCCTGGAACTCAACGTCAACCAGCGCCTGTTGAACCTCAACAAAGGCAGCGCACCGCTCAAGGCTCGCATCGCCGAGCTGAATACGCTGGTGGCCCAAGGCGAATCGATCCCGGTGAACAATCCGCCCGCGCCGATCCAGACCGAAGCCAAGGCAAAGGATGTGCGCTTCCTGCTCGAAGCCCTGCACGGCCAGGTCACACGCGCCGCCCAGGACGGTTTCCTGCCGGCCAACGAGGCCAAGCACTGGATCCGGGAAATCCGCCATATCCTGGTGTTGCTGCACATCGAGTTCTTCAACAACCTCGGCCAGCACGCCTTGCAACAAGGCCAGCCGGGCCAGGCACGCCTGGCGTTCGAGCGTGGCGTGCAATACCTGCGTAAACAGCCGGAGCCAGTGATCTACAGCGCACAGCTGCAACAACTGGAAGCCCAGCTTGCCCGCGCCAACTCCACGGTGCTGACCAACAGCAAGCCCGCCGAAGACGAGGTCAACGAACTGACCGAAGGCCTCAAAGTGGTGGATGCCGACGCCGAGTGGAAGAAGAAAGTCATCTACGACTGATTGCGCGGTAGTTGGGCGGGCCTGTGGTGAGCGGGCTTGCTCCGCGCTGGGCTGCGCAGCGGCCCTAAAACCTAACCCCCCGATCTGTCTGCCAGAACGAGGGGTTTTTATTGGGGCTGCTACGCAGCCCAGTGCGGGGCAAGCCCGCTCACTACAAGACCAGGTCTGTACAAACAACCTACCGCTTCACAAGATGCCATCACTTTGCATCTATCCCCCCGCCCCCGACTAGCGTAAAAAAGTGCCCCTTACTCCGTGAAGTCAGAGGCCTGTTATGCCTGTCGCCGTCATTGATGGACAACCGCTGCACTACTTGGACCAGGGCACCGGCCCGGTCGTACTGCTGGGCTCAAGCTACCTGTGGGACGCCGACATGTGGGCGCCGCAGATCGAAGCGCTGTCGCAACAATACCGTGTGATCGTGCCCGAGCTGTGGGGCCATGGTGAATCCGGTGCATTGCCCGCGCAAACCCATTCCCTGGACGACCTCGCGCGCCAAGCCCTGGCCCTGCTCGACCAGCTGGATATCCCAGCGATCAACCTGGTGGGGCTCTCGGTCGGCGGGATGTGGGGCGCACGCCTGGCACTGCTGGCGCCCGAGCGGATCAACAGCTTGGTGCTGATGGACACCTACCTGGGCGCCGAGCCCGAGGCCACGCGCCAGTATTACTTCTCGCTGTTCAAGATGATTGAAGACGCCGGTGCCATCCCCGAGCCGTTGCTGGATGTGGTCGCGCCGATCTTCTTCCGTCCGGGTATCGACCGCGAATCAGCGCTGTACCAGGATTTCCGCCGGCAACTGCAGGGTTACTCGAAAGAACGTCTGTTGCAGAGCATCGTGCCCTTGGGTCGATTGATCTTCAGTCGCGAAAACGTACTGAAGCAACTGCCGCGACTGGACGCCGACACCACGTTGCTGATGTGCGGCGAGCAGGACAAACCGCGCCCTCCCGCCGAGTCCAAGGAGATGGCGGGCCTGATCGGTTGCAGCCTGATCCTGATTCCCGAAGCCGGCCATATCAGCGCCAGGGAAAACCCGGACTTCGTCAACGAAGCCCTGCTGACCTTCCTCGCCAACAACGCCTGACCACCCTCCCCTGTGGTCGTTGCCAACGCGCGGCGATCACAGGCGGAAGTGCCCCACCATGCCCTTGAGTTCCGCGCCTAACTGCGCCAGTTGAATGCTCGACGCGGCGTTGCCTTGCATGCTCAGCGCCGACTGATCGGCACTGGCGCGGATGCTGGTGACGCTGCGATTGATCTCTTCGGCCACCGAACTTTGCTCCTCGGCCGCCGCGGCAATCTGCTGGTTCATCTGCTGGATCAGCGACACTGCCACTGCGATGCTGCCCAAGGCACTTTCGGTTTCCAGGGCATCGCTTACCGCCAGCTTCACCAACTCCCCGCTTTGCTGGATCTGCTGCACAGATGATTGCGCAGCGCTGCGCAAGGTGCTGACCAGTCGTTCGATCTCCTCGGTGGATTGCTGGGTACGCTTGGCCAAGGCCCGTACTTCATCGGCGACCACCGCAAAACCTCGGCCCTGCTCGCCGGCGCGGGCGGCTTCGATGGCGGCGTTAAGGGCCAGCAGGTTGGTCTGTTCGGCCACGCTTTTGATCACACTCAACACGGTGCCGATATTTTGAATTTCAGCGCTCAGGCTCTCGATGCTGGCGCTGGCAGAGGTGCTGGATGTGGCCAGCAATTCAATGCGCTGCAAACTCTGGCGCACCACCTGTTGGCCGCTGTCGACTTTATCATCTGCCGTCTGTGCGGCTTGCGCGGCCTCTTCGGCGTTGCGAGCCACGTCGTGCACGGTGGCAGTCATCTGGTTCATCGCCGTGGCGACCTGTTCGGTTTCTTCTTTCTGGCTGCTGACCTCGACGTTGGTCTGCTCGGTGACACTGGACAATGAATGCGCCGAACTGGCCAGTTGCTCGATACCGGCTTGCAGGCCTCTGACCATTTGGCTCAGGCCATTACCCATCTGTTGCATCGCCTGCATCAACTGGCCGATTTCATCACGACGGCTGACCTCCATGCGCCCGCTCAAATCGCCGGCGGCAATCTGCTGGGCCACGGCAATCACGCTGCGCAGCGGCGCGACGATCAAGCGGGTGATCACCCAGGCCGCAATCAAACCCACCAACAACGCCAAGGCCGAAGAGCCGATGATCAGCATTGCGCTTTTCTTCAACTGCGCCTGCATCGACTGGTCTTCGGCGTCGTAGGCCTGGTTGACCCGGCTGACGACCTGTTCCGCCCTATCATGCAGCTGCTTGTAGACCACCTTTTCCTGGGCCAGCAGCCCGGTGTACTCGCCGAGTTTTTCACTGAACGCGGCGATATGCCCGGAAACTTCATTGAGCACGGTCTGGTAGCCGGAGTCCTTGACTGAGGTCTTCAGTTGCTCGACCTGGGCAAGAGCCTGGTCAGCCTGCTCGATCTTGCCCTGCTCTGCGTCGTCTTGATCGGCCTTGCGGCTCTGGTCGAGCCGCACATGGGCTTCATTCATTGCTTGCAGCATCAGGCGCGACACCTGGCTGACCTGCCCCGCCTGCTCGATAAACTCAGCGCCTTCCTTGCCCTGGCTTTCCTTCAAGCCATAGGCACCGTCGTCCGCCAGCCCGGCCTGCAACACGTCGAGGTTATTGGCCACACTGGACACCGACCAACTGGCCATTTCCAACGCCAGGTCTTTGGTCTGGGTCAATTCGACAAACTCATCGAACGCCTTGCGGTAGGCCTCCAAGGCCTGTTCGACATCGGTCATCACCGGCACGTTGGCCGCCGACTGGGACTTGAGACTGGTCGCGAGAGCCGCCAGGGCATCGACGCTTTCGTGCAGGGCGTCAACGGCCTTGGGGTCGGCATGCAACGCGTAGTCCTGCTCGATCAGGCGCACCTTGAGCAAGCCGCTGTTAAGCGACGACATGGCCTTGAGCCCTTCGAAACGCTGGCCAACGGTTTGCAGGGACCACACACCGATCGCCGCGACCAAGGCCGTCAGCAGCAATACCAGGGTGAAACCCAAGCCCAGTTTTTTCGCCATACCGAGGTTGGCGAATTGTCGTTGCACGGCCGAAATCATTGCACTTGAATCCTCTTGCAATGGCGGTTGCCATCAAGCCCGGTTTACACAGGCGAGATTCGCAACCACAAGGCACTGAACACAAGTCGTTGGCGCCACAATAATGGCAAAAAGCTACACGCCCGTCGTTTTCAGAATGGTCGAGGTCGATCTGGCGGGCCCCATGGCGCGGAACAACGCCAAGGCCCGTTGATCATCGGCATAGGCCACGTTGATGCGCAACCACTCACTGGGCTCGCTGGTTGGACTGAATAGCGCTCCCGACGACAACAAAACCCCGAGCCTGCGGGCACATGCCTGCAACCGCGATGGATCGCCTGCCCTTGGTCGCGCCCACAAAAACATGCCGCCAGCAGGTGCGGCGAACACCTCCCACTCCTCGTCCTCCAGCACCTGCAGCGTAGCCGTCATTTGCGTATTCAGCCGCTTGCGCAAGCGCTGTACCCATTTGCGATAAGTGCCATTAGCCAGCAGCGTGGCCACCACCGATTCGGCGAAGCGTGAGGTGCCAAAACCGGTCAGGGTCTTGAGGCTGGCCAACTGCGCGATGATCGCGGCGCTGGCACTCAGGTAACCCACGCGCAAGGCACTGCTCAAGGTCTTGGAAAAGCTGGCGACGTAGATCACCCGATCATCATGGGGTAACGCCGAAAGGCGCGTACAACTGGGGTGCTGCAGGTCGCCGAGGACATCCTCTTCGATGATCAGGAAGTTGTCGCGCTGCGCCAGCGCCAGCAAACGCTCGCCCACGGTACGACTCAAGCTGGAGCCGGTGGGATTGTGATACAGGCTGTTGACGAATAGGCACTTGGGCCGATGCTGCTGCAGCAGCGCTTCCAGCGCCGGAATGTCAGGGCCACCAGGCGTTCGCGGCACTTGCAGCAATTGCACGCCGTGGAAGCCTAATTGCCAATAGAGGTTGCCGTACCCGGGTGTTTCGACCACCACGCAGTCGCCGGCCTTGAGCAACGTGCGTATCAGCAGGTCCTGGGCATGGCTCGCGCCCGCTGTGATGAGGATACGGTCCTGGTGGGCGGCAATGTGGATTCGACTCAGACGCTTGAACACTTGCTCGCGCAGCGCCGGCAACCCCAATGGCGTGCTGTAATTGAACAGGCCGGCGGTGTCGGTTCGAGTGACTTCACGAATCGCGTAACTGATGTCATCGCTTTCACGCCAGGCATCGGGCAACCAACCGCAGCCCAGCTTCAACTCGCCCAGCGGACTATCGACGAAGGCGCCCCACTCCCGCTCCGCGCCTTCATACCACTGGCCCTCATACAACGTTGACGGCTGGGCCACGCTGAAACCCGAACCGTGCTTGGAAACCAGCAATCCCTGGGCGACCATCCGCTCGAACGCCTCGATCACGCTGGATTGGCTGAGCAGGTTATCGAGGGCCACCTGTCGAACGGACGGTAAGCGTGTGCCGGGGCTCACCCCACTCATGCGAATCCATTGCGCCACAGCGCTGATAATTTGCTGCACCACCGGTACAAGGGCTTGTCGATCGATCCCTAAATCCATGCGCCACTCACTTCAACTGACTGATATTCAACCCAGAACAGTTAAGCACAGAAGCGCATTTCGACCGCGCGCCAAGTCTTATTAAAGTATTGATTTTATTGAATTATTTACCTATTGATACACATTCTGACAGGGCACGGTGCCAGCTATGGAAACGCCCCACACCCCCCCAAACCTTTTCGAATGAAGGGCGGCGTGAGGTCCTAGATAGCGGTCGCACCACCGTCCACCGCCAAAGCTTGGCCTGTGGTAAATGCGGCGCCATCACTGCACAGGTATAGGACCGCGCTGGCGATTTCCTCGACCTTGCCGATGCGCCCGACCGGGTGCATGGCGGCGGCAAATTCAGCCTTGCGTGGGTCGGCCTCATAGGCGCGCCGGAACATATCGGTATCGATCACCGCCGGGCAGACTGCGTTGACGCGGATTTTCTTCTTCGCATACTCGATGGCCGCCGATTTGGTCAGGCCGATCACCGCATGTTTGGAGGCCGCATAAATGCTCATCTTCGGCGCAGCCCCCAGGCCCGCGACCGAGGCGGTGTTGACAATGGCGCCGCCGCCCTGGGCCAACAACAGCGGCAACTGGTGCTTCATGCACAACCACACGCCTTTGACGTTAACGCCCATGATTGCGTCGAACTCATCCAGGCTGCCATCGGCCAGCTTGCCCTTTTCGATCTCGATCCCGGCGTTATTAAATGCATAGTCCAGGCGACCATAGGCGGCGATGGTCTGGGCCATCAATTGCTGCACTTGCGCCTCCAGCGTGACGTTGCAACGCACAAACAGCGCTTCGCCACCCGCCTGGTGGATCAGGGCGACGGTGCCTTCGCCGCCCACCGCGTCCAAGTCGGCAACCACGACCTTCAAGCCTTCGGCGGCGAACGCCAACGCGGTGGCGCGGCCAATACCGGCAGCGGCGCCGGTCACCAGGGCGACCTGGCCGGAAAACGTCATGCTCATAGAAGATGTCCTGTGGGAGAAAATAGCCGTGGGTCGAGTCTAGCCAACGTCGCCTTGGACGCGTCAGCACTATCAAACCGCCGGTTGGCGCTGCATGGATCGCAGTGATAAGAGACATAGGTCAACTATCAACACCACCTATCGACCGGCATTCGCGCTCTCGGTGAACCTTGCTCCCTACCCGTTGAAGGTCTATCACTTCAGGTTCATTTCCAGAAGAGTCGCTGCCATGACCGCCCAGACCAACCGCCAGTTCCTGCTCGCCAAGCGCCCGGTCGGCGCAGCCACCCGGGACACCTTCACTTATCAGGAAGTCCCGGTGGGCACGCCCCAGGAGGGCCAGGTGCTGGTGCGCAACGAATACCTGTCCCTCGACCCAGCCATGCGCGGCTGGATGAATGAAGGCAAGTCCTACATTCCGCCTGTCGGCATCGGTGAGGTAATGCGCGCACTGGGTGTGGGAGAGGTGATTGCGTCAAACAACCCGAAATTCTCTGTCGGCGACTACGTCAACGGCGCCCTTGGCGTGCAGGATTATTTCCTGGGCGAGCCACGTGGCTTCTACAAGGTTGATCCGAAACTGGCGCCTTTGCCGCGCTATCTGTCCGCGCTGGGCATGACCGGCATGACCGCCTACTTTGCGCTGCTGGAAACGGGTGCGCCCAAGGCCGGCGAAACCGTGGTGATCTCCGGCGCGGCGGGCGCCGTGGGCAGCATTGCCGGGCAGATCGCCAAGCTCAAGGGTTGCCGCGTGGTGGGCATTGCCGGCGGCGCCGACAAGTGCAAGTTCCTGATAGATGAATTGGGCTTCGACGCCGCCATCGACTACAAAAGCGAAGACGTGCCCGCTGCCCTCAAGCGCGAGTGCCCCAAGGGCGTGGACGTGTATTTCGATAACGTCGGCGGCGATATTCTCGACGCCGTCCTCAGCCGCCTGGCACTGAAGGCCCGCGTGGTCATCTGTGGCGCCATCAGCCAGTACAACAACAAGGAAGCCGTGAAAGGTCCGGCCAACTACTTGTCACTGCTGGTCAATCGCGCGCGCATGGAAGGGTTCGTAGTGATGGACCACGCCGCAGGCTTCGCCGCTGCCGGGCAGGAAATGGCCGGCTGGATGGCCCAAGGCAAACTCAAGAGCAAAGAAGATATCGTGGAGGGGCTGGAGACGTTCCCAGAGACGTTGATGAAGCTGTTCAACGGCGAGAATTTCGGCAAGTTGGTGCTGAAGGTCAACTGACCCCCAGCTTATGTAGGAGCCGGCTTGCCGGCGATGAGGCCCTTGAGCATTGATCTCAAGGCCGCTATCGCCGGCACGCCGGCTCCTACAGGGGGTGTTGTTCAGGCGATCTCGGCAACGACTGCCGCCAACGCTTTGGCCGGATCGGCCGCCTGGCTGATCGGACGGCCAATCACCAGGTAATCGGAACCCGCGTCCAGCGCCTGTCGCGGCGTCAGGATACGGCGCTGGTCATCCTGGGCACTGCCCGCCGGACGAATCCCCGGGGTCACCAGTTGCAGCGACGGGTGCGCGGTTTTCAAGGCCTGGGCTTCCAGCGCCGAGCACACCAGGCCGTCGAGACCGGCTTTCTGCGCCAGGGCCGCCAGTCGCAGCACCTGCTCCTGAGGCTCGATGTCCAAACCGATGCCGGCCAGGTCTTCACGTTCCATGCTGGTGAGCACAGTCACGCCGATCAACAAAGGCTTGGGACCGCTGCGCTGTTCCAGCACCTCACGGCACGCGCTCATCATGCGCAGGCCACCGGAGCAGTGCACGTTGACCATCCACACGCCCATTTCGGCAGCGGCCTTGACCGCCATGGCGGTGGTGTTCGGGATATCGTGGAATTTCAGGTCGAGGAACACCTCGAAACCTTTATCACGCAGGGTGCCGACGATTTCTGCGGCGCAACTGGTGAACAGTTCCTTGCCGACCTTGACCCGGCAAAGCTTCGGGTCCAACTGGTCAGCCAGCTTCAGTGCGGCGTCACGAGTGGGGTAATCCAGGGCGACGATGATAGGAGTCTGGCAGACGGACATTGGAATGGGCTCTCAGGCAAGTCGAAATCGGCGCGGATTGTAGCGCAAGCGGCGGCGTTGCGGGATCCGATGATCGGTAAATACTGACCAAGCGCTATCGGGCAGGCATTTACGGGCAATTATTTCAAAGCTGATACATTCACGACATGCCCCCAACACGCCCCACCGCTAGCCTCGCTCGCACGACCCACCGACCAGCACTTCCAGCCATGGGGCTGGACGCCTATGCTGACCGCAACGACCAGGCAGATGATCGCATTATGCAGACCCCTTCCGTCTCTGTGAACGACGAGCAAAAAGGCACAGTGATCGCCGATGACAAGCGCTGGAACACCCGCGCGCTGATCGTTGACGACGATGTACCGATCCGCGAACTGCTGATCGACTACCTCGCCCGTTTTGGCATCCTGGCGCATGGCGTCACCGACGGCACCGCCATGCGCCAGGCCATGCAGGCTGAAACCTTCGATGTGGTGGTGCTCGACCTGATGCTGCCCGGTGAAGACGGCCTTTCGCTGTGCCGCTGGCTGCGCGCGGAGTCGGACATTCCGATCCTGATGCTCACCGCCCGCTGCGAGCCGACGGACCGCATCATCGGCCTGGAACTGGGCGCCGACGACTATATGTCCAAGCCGTTCGAGCCGCGTGAGCTGGTAGCGCGGATCCAGACCATCCTGCGCCGTGTGCGCGATGACCGCACCGAACAGCGCGCCAACATCCGCTTCGACAATTGGCGTCTCAACAGCGTATTGCGCCAACTGGTGGCCGACGATGGCCTGGTGGTGCCGCTGTCCAACGCGGAATTCCGCCTACTGTGGGTCTTCATCGAGCGCCCGCGCCGGGTGTTGAGCCGCGAACAATTGTTGGATGCCGCCCGTGGCCGCTCCATTGAAGCCTTTGATCGCAGCATCGACTTGCTGGTGTCGCGCCTGCGGCAAAAACTCGGGGACGACCCCAAGGCCCCGCAACTGATCAAGACCGTGCGCGGCGAAGGCTACCTGTTCGATGCGCGGGATATCGGTTGATGCGCAACGCCTTCAACACGCTGTTCGGTCGACTGTTTGGCGTGTTGCTGGTGGCGATTGTGCTGGCCCACGTGCTGGCGATCTCCTGGTTTCGCTATTACGGCCCGCCCCCGCCGCCGCCACAGGAAACCTTTGTCGAACAGCCTGACGGCACGATGAAGCCCCTGCCCAAGCACAAGCGACCGTGGTTTGGCGGCCCGGTGGTGCCGCTGACGTTCCAGTTCATCTCGTTGATCATCGCCGCCTGGTACGGCGCCAAGCTGCTGAGCCGGCCGATTCAGCGCCTGAGCGAAGCCGCCGAGCGCTTGAGCCTGGACCTCGACAGCCCGCCCCTCGACGAGTCGGGACCGCGTGAAGCACAGCAAGCCGCGTCGACCTTCAACCTGATGCAACGGCGCATCCGCGAACAGGTCAGCCAACGCGCGCGCATGCTCGGCGCGGTCTCCCATGACCTGCGCACGCCGCTGTCACGCTTGAAACTGCGCCTGGAACAGATCGAAGACACCCGGTTGCAAAGCCAGATGCGCCAGGACCTGGACGACATGATCGGCATGCTCGACGCCACCCTGAGCTACCTGCACGAACAACGCACCAGCGAAACCCGACACTGGCTGGACGTGCAAGCGTTGGTCGAGTCCATGAGCGAAAACGCCCAGGACCAAGGCTCCGACGTACAATTCGCCGGCACCTGCGCGCCGCTGCAGGTGCAGCCGATGGCCTTACGTTCGTGCCTCAACAACCTGATCGACAATGCCCTGCGCTATGCCGGTACGGCGCGCATCGAGCTGACGGACAGCCGCGAGGCCTTGGTGATCCGCGTGATCGACCACGGCCCCGGCATCGCCGCCGACAAGCGTGAGGCGGTGTTCGAGCCGTTCTATCGGCTGGAAGGCTCACGCAATCGCAACTCTGGCGGGGTCGGCCTGGGCATGACGATTTCCAAGGAAGCGGCCGAACGCCTCGGGGGTCGGCTGCACCTGGAAGAAACCCCCGGCGGTGGCTTGACCGCCGTGATGTGGTTGCCCAGGGCTTAAAGCGGTTTGTCTTCCCGTCGCCCCTGGGCCTGGGTCGCGCTCCAATCCATCAACAGGCTGTAGGCCACCGCCAGCAGGGTCGGGCCGATAAACAGGCCGATGAACCCAAAGGCGATCAAGCCGCCAAACACCCCAAGCAGCACGATCACCAGCGGCAGGTTGCCGCCACGGCTGATCAGGTAGGGCTTGAGCACGTTGTCCACGCCGCTGATGATGAACGTGCCCCATACGCCGAGGAACACCGCGTAGGTGTAGTCGCCCTTCCAGGCCAGCCAGGCCGTGGCCGGGATCCACACCAGCGGCGGGCCCATAGGGATCAGGCTGAGCAGGAAGGTGACGATGCCCAGCACCAACGCACCCGGCACGCCGGCGATCCAGAAGCCGATCAACGCCAGCAGGGCTTGCGCGGCGGCGGTGCCGATCACGCCATTGACCACCCGTTGCACCGTGCCGGCCACCAGTTCGATGTAGTAGCCGGCGCGATCGCCGATCAAGCGTTCCAGCAGACGGTGCACGAACATCGCCAGGCGCGGCCCGTCCCGATAGAAAAAGAACACGAATACCAGGCTCAGGGTCAGTTCCAGAATCCCCCCACCGATTTGCGCACTGCGCGCCAGCAACCAATTGCCGACCTGCCCCAGGTACGGCTTGATGCTGACCATCAACGCTGCCCCCTGCTGATCAATGCTGTCCCACATGCCCACCAGCCGCTCGCCGACAAAGGGGATCGAGCCGAGCCAGGTAGGCGCTTCCGGCAAGCCGTCGACCTGGATATCCTTGATCAATGCGGTTGCATCGCGCACATGGTCCGCAAGGTTGAAGCCCAGCCACACCAGCGGCAGCGCCACCAGCAGCATCCAACCCAACGTCAGGATGCCGGCAGCCAAGGATTCCCGGCCACCCAGCCAGCGGGTCAGCAGGACCATCAGCGGCCAACTGGCAAACGCCAGCACCGCACCCCAGAACAGCGCCGACCAGAACGGCGCCATCACCCAGAAGCTGGCACCGAACAGCACCAGCAGCAGGATTTGCACCAGTAGGCGATCGTTATTGAGCATGTAGGATCTCGAAAGGAAGACTGTAGGAAGACAGCTTAGGCGAACGGCGCGGGTCCGTTCGCCCTGTTACGCCTAGCGTATCAGATGCAGGTGCAGGCCCTTGGCGTCACCCGTGCCGGTTTCCATGCGTGCGGCGCGCACGCCTTTGTCGACCAGCGCCTGGCGCCAGGCTTCGGCGGTCGGGCCGGTCAGGCTGACGCGCAACGTGGCATCCAGGTTCAGGCCACGAGAAATCAGGGTCAGCCAGGTGTCGTCAGGCTCGCCACCCAGGGCGGGAAAATCCAGTTCGCCGGTGCTTTTCAATTCACGCAGCAGGGTTGCCGAGGTGGGTAGCAGGTCGGCCAGCGGCGCGTTGGCATCCAATTGCTCCACATGCAAATAGGCGCGGCGGTTGCCACGGGTGATGCCGTACAGCGCCACCAGGGAGTTTTCCTGCGGCGCCGCGAGGCGCAGCAGCAGGTATTCCTGCTGGCCGTCGGCGCCGACCAGCTTGGCGTTGCCGAACACTTCATTGGCCCACAGGCTGCTTTCACCGCAATCCCGTGCCTGGCACCAGAACAACAACTGCGCGCCCTTCTCCTGCAAGGCTTCACGCGTGGCCTTGAACGCGGCGTTGGAGCTGTGTTCGGCGGGCAGTTCATAGGTGACGGCGGTGGTCTGGCCGCGGGCGATGGCCTGGCCTTCATAACGCAGTTGGCCGCTGATCTTGCGGATCGCACCCATGGGGTAGATACGTTCTTTTTCTTCGGCGGGACGGTAGTCGACGATTTGCGAGTCGACCTGACGGGCCACGGTGGGCAAGTCCTGGCTGCCCGGTACGTCGGCGGCGAATACCAGTGGGCTCAAAAGGCTCAAGCCCAGGATACGGATACATCCTTTACGCACGCTCATAAGATCAACGAGCCCTGGCCATCGGAGGTCGCAGCGGTGTTGAGTTTGTTCATGGTTGACTCCCTTTCAATCCGCCCAGCCTCGGCAGTTGACCGCCCCAAGTCAAGGCGCGGAGAAGAACCGATTGAAACAGTCTGCAACAAGGACCGCGCCGGACTCATCATTCAGGTGTAAATGGTGGCCGCCTGGCAGCGTGGTTACGGTAAAGGGTAACAGGGAAAGCAATTCGGAATGTTTCGCCAGCATGCCGTCGGCAGCGACCACCAACTGGGTAGGGCAACTCACGCGTCGCACGAAAGCCATCGCCTGTTCCTCAGTCAGGCGAACCGGTGAGGCCAGGGTCAAACGGCTGTCGCTACGCCAAGTGTAACCACCCGGCACCGGCATCAAACCGCGCTGCGCCAGCAGTTCGGCGGCTTCGCGACTGACAGCCACCACGCCTTTCATGCGTGCCTCGACCGCGCGATCCAGGGTGCTGTAGACCGGCTTGCGCTTGTCCTGCAGGTTCAATTGCGCCTGCAAGGCCATGCCCAGCCGCTCGGCGGCATTCTCACCGCTGGCGGTCGGCGGGATCACACCGTCGATCAATCCCAGGTGCGTCACACGCTCCGGCAACGCGCCGGCCAACACCAAGGACACGATGGCACCGAGGGAATGGCCAAGTAATGCAAAACGTTTCCAACCCAGTTGTTCAGCGACTTGCAGCACGTCAAAGACGTAATCCCACAAGGCATAACCGGCACCGGTAGGACGATGCGCCGAATGCCCGTGCCCAGCCATATCCAGCGCAACGATGCGCAACCCCTGAAGTTTTGGCGCCAGCCGCGCAAAGCTGTTGGCGTTGTCCAGCCAGCCATGAAGGGCGATCACCGGCAAACCGTCCTCGGGCCCGAATAAATGGGCCGCCAGTTCGATATGGGGCAGGCTCAGGCGCACCTCTTCAACCGGGGTGCTCATGCGCAGTTGCGCTCGCGGGCTTCCCAGCGGGAGAACAGGTTCTTGATCAGCGTCGCGGTGTCTTGGGGCCGTTCAAGAGGAAACATGTGGCCGCCGGGCATGGTGAGCATTTCGCCCATGGGCAGGCGCCCGACGCCGCTGGCGTGGTGACGCATCACCACCCTGCTCTGCCGGCCGCGCACCACCGCCAGTGGCACCTTCAACTGGCGCACTTGGCCGGGGCTGGTGTGGGGCACGCCACGGTAGATGCTGATTTCGGTGGCCGGATCGAAACGCAGCCGCAGGCGATCACCCACTTGCAGCAGGCCGTGTTGCAGGTAGGCGTCAAAGCATTCGGGGTCAAAGCCACGGAACAGGGTTTTGCCGGAGAAATAGCTGCGCGCGGCGTCCAGGTCGCTGAATTCTTCCCGACGGCCCAAGGTGCGCCCGGCCGGGGTCAGCCGGTCGATAAACCCGAAGCGTTTGGCCGCGCGAATCACCCAACGGTCGGCGCGGGTCAGCACTGGCGAGTCCAGCATGACCACGCCACGGTACAACTGCGGGCAGCGCATGGCCGCGTGCAGGTGCAACACGCCGCCGAGAGAATGGCCCACGCCCCACACCGGTTCCGGTTGCTGCTCCAGGTGGTGGATCAGCTCGTCCACCAGGTTCTGCCAGTTATCGTCCACCGGAAACCGGGGGTCGTGACCGTGCTGTGGCAGATGAGCCACCGCGTACTCCGGAGCCAGGGCGGCGAACAACTTGCCGTAGGTGGCCGAGGGGAAACCATTGGCGTGGGCAAAAAACACGTGCTGCGACATACCGGATCCATCTACAAAAACAGAGATTGATTGTCACCATGCCCGGCCGGCACAGCAATGACTGTAACTGCCAGGAATGATGACACTCACGCCACACCTATCGTGCCGGCGGGTTCTCGCCCAGCGGCACCACAGCCATGGTCAGGCGCGACACGCAACTGGCCTTGCCCTCATCGTTGGTCAGGCGGATGTCCCAGACCTGGGTAGTGCGGCCAATATGGACGGCCTTGGCCACCGCTGTCACCCGCCCGCTGCGCACACCGCGCAGGTGGTTGGCGTTGACCTCCAGGCCCACGCAATAAAACTTGCTCGGGTCGATACACAGATAGGCCGCCATGGAGCCGACGCTCTCGGCCAACACCACCGAAGCGCCGCCATGCAGCAAGCCGTAGGGCTGATGGGTGCGATGGTCGACCACCATGCTCGCGGTCAGGGATTCGTCGTCGAAGCTTTCAAAACGGATGTCCAGCAGTTCACCGATGGTGTTTTTCTGGATTGCGTTGAGTTGCTCGATATTCGGTTGGGTGCGCCACAGGCTCATGGAGAGTGTCCTTATTGGTTTTATTACGGCCCTAATCCTGCCACAGAACGGTTTCGGAACGCTCGCTCCATGTCTGGAAATATTCGCCGTAACTCGATTCGATCACGTTGCGCTTGATCTTCAAGGTCGGCGTCAGGAAGCCGTTCTCTACCGCCCAACTGTCTTTGACCACCACCAATTGGCGTAGGCGCTCATGCTTATCCAGCGCCCGGTTGACCTGTTCCAGCCAGCGCTCCAGGCTGGCACGCAGGGTTGGCAAGTCCTCACTCACTGCCGATAACACGCACAAGCCTATCGGCGCGATCAATCCATCACCCACCACGCACACCTGCTCGATACGCGGATGCTCGGCCAAGCGGTTTTCAATCGGCGCCGGCGCCACGTATTTGCCTTTGCTGGTCTTGAAGATTTCCTTGAGCCGTCCGGTCAGGCGCAAACGCCCCTCGGCGTCCTGCTCGCCTTTGTCGCCCGTGCGCAGGAAACCCTCGGCGGTGATGGTTTCGGCGGTTTTCTGCGGGTCCTTGTAGTAGCCGAGCATGGTCGCGCCGCTGCGGACCTGGACTTCGCCTGTCGGGTCGATACGCACTTCCACCCCGGGGCACGGCAAGCCGATCCAACCGAGGGTCTGCTGGCCGGGGCGGCAGACATGGGAGTAGCCGCAACTCTCGGTCATGCCATACACCTCAAGCACATCCAGGCCCAGGCGTTGATACCAGCGCAGCAACGCCTCAGGCACAGGCGCCGCTCCCGAAAGCGCGATACGCAACGCGTCCAGGCCCAAGCCGGCGAGTACCTTGTGGCCCACACGCTTACCGATGAAGGGCAGGCGCAACAAGGTGTCCAGGCGCTTTGCGGGAATCTTGGCGTAGACGCCCATCTGGAATTTGGTCCAGATACGCGGCACGCCAAACAGTGCGGTCGGACGTGCCCTACGCAGGTCCGTCAGAAACGTCTCCAGGCTTTCGGCGAAAAACACGGTTTGCCCGGTATAGATCGAGGCCATCTCGACAAACATCCGCTCCGCCACATGGCACAGCGGCAGGTAGGACAACAACCGGTCGCCCTCACCCAAGCCAAACAACTCCGTACCACGGGTGGCGGCAAACCCCAACGCGCCGAAGGTGTGCATCACGCCCTTCGGCAGGCCAGTAGTGCCGGAGGTATAAATGATGGTGGCCAGGTCCGAGGCCGCAGGTGCCGGCTCATCCTGGATCGGCGAGCAGGCTTGCAGATCGGCCCAACTGAAATCGAATTCGCCCGCTGGGCACAACGGCAGGCTGATGGTCGGCACATCCGCAGGCACGCCGGGCGCCATGGCTGGCCAATCATCAAGCTTGCCGATAATCACCAGCGCCGCCTCGGAATGGGTCAGCACATGGGCGACAGAATCAGCGGTGAGATTGGGATACAGCGGCACCGAGACATGCCCGGCCATCCAGATCGCCAGGTCGGCAATGATCCAGTGGGCGCAGTTTTTCGAAATCAGCGCAATGTGCGAGCGGGGAGGCAACTCCCGGGCGCGCAGCCAGTGCGCGGCGCAGCGGGCCTGGTGGCCGACGTCGTCCCAGGTGAGGCTTTGCACGTCGCCACCACCGACCGGCTGCACCAGAAAGGTTTGGCGCGGATGTCGCGCTTCACGTTCGAAGAAGACCTGCAACGGCAAACGAAAAGCGACGGGCATGGGACGCGCTCCTTTGTGGTCCGACGATAGCCAACCAAGCACTTGCTTGGTTGACTATATAGCACACACAAAGCCGCGATAAAGCCTACGGGTTCTTCACACTGACCAGGCTCATCAGCCCCGCCAGCGGGAAATCCCCTTCCAGTTCCGCCAGGCTGGCGGTGTGCATCGGCTGCGGCTGGCGCTGGTGGCCGTGCTGCAGAAAGCTGATCAGGCTGCCCACCAACGGTTGATGGCTGACCAGCAGCACATTGTCATCAGTGTCGAGCTTTTCCAGCACCTGCGACGGATTACCCTCGGGCGTCAGCCACGGCACTGTGCGAATCTCAGGCTCAAAGCCCAAGGCCTCACGCACCAGCTGCGCGGTCTGCTGCGCCCGCACATAGGGGCTGGCAATGATCGCGCTGAGGGGCTGGCCGATCAGTTGCGCAGCACTGCGCAACACTTCGGCGCGGCCATGCTCGGTGAGGTTGCGCTCGGCATCGGTGCGCGCATGCCCTTCGGCCTCACCGTGGCGCAGGATCCACAGCTTCACAGTTTCGGCTCTTCATCGCGCACCGGGTGTGGCGCCGGCGGCACGCTGTGGGCGGCTTCGCCCTCGGGTGCGCGCGGGGTCGGCCAGTCGGCGAACGGCCACGGCTTCTGGTCGGTGTGGAAGCTGCCGAAGCGGCCGATCTGCGCCAGGAACTGGCTGAGGCTGTCGCCAAAGTTCATCAGGCCCAGGTTCGGGGCGCCGTAGACCAGGCGGTAGATCAACTGCACCACCACCAGCGCGCCGAGCAGGAACTGCGCCACTTGCCACACCAGGGCAAACACCAGCATCCACAGAATGCGCAGGCCAATGGATTCGTACTTGGGAGCTGCTTTCGGATCGTTCATGACGCGTTCCTCAGTTGAAACCACTGGTGGAAATAAAGTCGACATCGGTTTTCGGCTCGGCACGCATCAGCAACTCGATGACCTGGTCCAAGGTGCGCCCTTCAAACAGGATCGCGTGCAACCCGGCGACCAGCGGCATATACACACCGACTTCCTGGGCCTTGGCCTTGAGCACCTTGAGCGTGTTGACCCCTTCGGCGACTTCGCCCAGGCGCGTGACCGCGTCTTCCAGGCTCAGGCCCTGGCCAAGGGCGAAACCCACCTGGTAGTTGCGGCTTTTCGGTGAGGAGCAGGTGACGATCAAGTCGCCCACGCCTGCCAGACCCAGGAAGGTCATTGGGTTGGCGCCCTGGTTCACCGCAAAGCGGGTCATCTCGGCCAGGGCGCGGGTGATCAACATGCTCTTGGTGTTTTCGCCCATGCCCAGCGCGACGGCCATGCCGGCGATGATCGCGTAGACGTTTTTCAGTGCACCGCCGAGCTCGACGCCAAAACGGTCGCTGCTGGCATAGACGCGGAAAGTGCGCCCATGCAACACGGCCTGGACACGTTCGCAGAGTTCTTCGTCTTCACTGGCGACTACGGTGGCGGTCAACGCGTGTTCGGCCACTTCCCGTGCCAGGTTCGGCCCGGACAGCACGCCAATGCGCGCTTGGGGAGCGATTTCCTCGAGGATTTCGCTCATCAACTTGAAGGTCTGTGCCTCGATGCCCTTGGTCAGGCTGACCAGCAACTTGCCGGCCAGACGCTCGGCGTGGGGCGCCAGCACCGAGCGCAAGGCGCTGGAGGGCAGCGCGACGAAGCACAGGTCGCACGCCGTGAGGGTTTCGAGCAGGTCGGTGACCGGCTCGACCGCCGGATGAATCTTGATGCCTTTGAGGTAACGCGGATTTTCCCGGTGCACCCGAATGGCCTCGGCCTGTTCGGGGTCGCGCATCCACTGGCGCACAGCGTGGCCGTTCTCGGCCAGCAGGTTTGCCACGGCGGTACCAAAACTTCCGCCTCCCAGGACCGCAATAGGGCGCTGTTCAGTCATATGCAATCCGTTAATCCATACCAGTGGCGATGGCGGCATTATACGGGCCGACCCGCTGGCGGCCAGCCCCCGTATCAATTCGCGCGTTTGTCGGAAAATGCCACATTTACATGGAGTAATTGCAAGTCCGGCGACTGGCAAAAGGCCCCACCTCAGTTAACATGGGCGGCTATCCGCAATTATCAAGGCCGTGCCGTGTATTTGGGCCCTCCTCCCCGTTCATCTCTGTGGCTGATGCTGTTGTGCTGCACGCCTGCCATGGCCGACGACCTGTTCCTCGACAGCCAGCCGCTGCCCCAGGTATTGACGGCCACGCGCCTCAAGCAATCGGCCGCCGCCGTGCCCGGCAGCATGACCGTGATCGACAGCGAGCTGATCAAAGCCAGTGGCGCGCGGGATATCAGTGAGTTGCTGCGCCTTGTGCCGGGGATGATGGTCGGCTACACCAGCGGCAATCAGGCGGCGGTGAACTACCACGGCACCAGTGCCAGCGATGCGCGGCGCATGCAGGTGTTGATCGACGGCCGCTCGGTGTACCGCGCGGGCCTGGCCACCGTGGACTGGAGCGACATTCCGGTGGCCATGGAGGATATCGAGCGCATCGAAGTATTCCGTGGCCCCAATACCGTCAGCTACGGCGCCAATGCCTTGATGGCGGTGGTGAACATTCTTACGCGCTCGCCGGCCAACAGCCACGGCACGCGGGTAAAAGTGGTGCGTGGCGAACGCGGCATCAATGATTTCTATGCCAGCCAGGGCGCAGGCTGGGAAACCGGTGACTTGCGCCTGTCCCTGTCCGGGCAGCAAGACGACGGTTTCGACAGCGATGCATCCGGGGCCGACCGTCGTGACAGCCGCCGCCTCAGCCGCTTCAGCCTGGCGATCAGCCAGACGCTGAACACGCAGCAAAGCATCGACTTGCAACTGGATGCGAAAGAAGGCACAAACCAGCGACCGTATACCTACAGCCCGGTCTTCGCCGGGATTACCGAGGGCGGTAACAATTCCGACGTCACCGCCAAGGATTATGCCGGCTCCCTGCGCTGGAACTTCGACTTCAACCCGGATCACAGTCTGTATATCCAGGGCTCCGCCCAGCAGTGGGACCGCCAGCAAATCTGGAAGGCGTGTGACGCCAAGGTCTCGTTCAGCCCCGAGCTGACCCAGTTGTGGCAGATGAATCCCAACTACGCCGAACTGCTGGCCCGGCACATGGACACCTACAGCCAGGGCAGCGCACCACCGGGCAGCGCAGCCGAGCAGGCGTTGGCCAACCAAGTGCTGCAACAGTGGCGCGACGGTGCCAGTCAAAGCGTGTGCGGCGACATCGACCAGAGCACCCGCGAAAGCCGCTACGACCTGGAGATTCAAGACACCCTCAGCCTGTCCGACAGCCTGCGCCTGGTCAGCGGCATGAACTACCGCTATGACCGCGCCGACTCCGACACTTACTTCAACGGCACGTTGGACGACACCACCTGGCGCCTGTTCGGCCAGTTGGAATGGCGCGCCAGCGAGCATTGGCTGCTGCAAGGCGGCGCCATGTATGAAGACACTCACCTGAGCGGCAACTCGCTGACGCCACGGGTGGCGGTCAACTACCTGATCAACCCGCGCCACGGCCTGCGTGCGGTGTACTCCGAGGCGATCCGCTCGCCGGACATGTTCGAGAACAACGTCAACTGGAGCTACCGCGTCACCAACCTCAGCTCCCCGGCCTACGGGCAGACCACCGGGCAATACTTCGTAAAGACCCGGGGCCCAGGTAACCTCGATAAAGAGATGATGAAGTCACGGGAACTGGGGTACAACGGCTTCTTTGCCGACATCGGGCTGAACATGGACGTGAAACTGTTCTACGACGAGATCACCGACATGATCAGCTCGCCGCTGCGCAATAACCAGTACATTGCCAGCAACGCCAACAGCGCCCGGTTTACCGGCGCAGAGTCCCAATTCGACTGGCGTGTGAGCAACGCCGACCGCCTGCGGCTCACCTATGCTTACGTCGACGCCAGCACCAGCAACCCGCTGGACAAAGCCCAGACCGCGCGCAACAGTGGCTCCGCCGGCTGGTTGCGTGAGTGGGGCCAGGGTTGGTCCAGCGCGCTGTTCTACTATGGCGATGACGCACTCAACCAATATCGCTTCGAACGGGTCGACCTGCGGGTCGCCAAGCGCATTGCCCTGGGCAAAGCCAACGTGGAGCTGGCCGGCATGTTGCAAGAACGCCTCGACAACCAGCCCACCACCTGGGCCGACAACAATTATGACCATCGCCACGTGCTCTACTTCAGTGCCGAGCTAGAGTTCTGACATGGGCGACTCGTCACGGATGACTGGCGTGTTGATCACTCGGCTTTGGCGGCGTGCCGTGCTGCTCGCCTGCCTGCTGCTGGCCGCGCCGGCGTGGAGTGCCGATATCCTGCTGACCGCCGCTGAAGACGGCGCCGGTGTGCAAGCCTTTGCCCAGGCCCTGGCACAGCAACGCCCCGAAGACCGTGTCACCTTTACAGCCCTCAAAGACTTGCCGGCACCCGGCCGCCTGCCGGCAACCACGCGCTTGATCCTGCTGGACCTGCCCGGCCTCGACTGGCGCCTGCAAGAGCCTCAGGGCCCACCGACCCTGGTGCTGCGCATCAGCCGCCTGCAAGCCCATCAGCGCCTGGGCAGCATGCCGCACCCACGCATTAGCCTGCTGTGGAGCGACCCGCCGCTGGATCGCCAATTGCGCCTGATCGCGGGCATCCTGCCGCAGGCGCGGCGTATCGGCGTGCTTTATGGCGCCGACAGCGAATTCCTGCTGCCCGAGCTGAAACAGCACTCCACCTCGCTAGGCCTGGAGATCGTGCCCCAGCTCTGGGACAACATTAATGACAGTCGACCGCTCCAAATCCTGTTCCGCAACAGTGATGTGCTGCTCGGCCTCGACGACCCGCAGTTGTACAACCCGAAAACCGCGAAGAACCTGTTGCTGAGCAGTTACGCCCAGCAATTGCCGCTGATAGGCCCGAACGCGGGCTTCGTACGAGCCGGCAGCCTGGCCAGCACCTACAGCGACCAGGCTGACTGGCTGGCCGTGCTTGACCGTCTACTCGACCATTCGCCGGCCAACTGGCCGCGCTCGCTGTACCCGGATCGCTTCAAAGTCGTGGGCAACCCGCAAGTCGCGCGCTCACTGGGGATCGAACAGGTGGACGAAGCCAGCGTCGCCACCCGATTGGCCGAAGGAGAAAAACGCCCATGACCTTGCGTCGTCGTTGGGACATCAACACCCGTACCCAGCTCATTACCCTGGGCCCGGCGCTGTTGCTGACGTTGCTGTTGATCAGCTTCTTCACCTTTGTGCGTATCCAGGATTTGCGCCAAGAACTGGACCACACCGGCCAACTGATCGCCAACCAACTGGCGCCGGCCACCGAATACGGGGTGATTTCCGGCAACAATGACGTGCTCGACAGCCTGTTGCGCGCGACGCTGGCCACGCCGCACGTGCGCTTCCTGGAGATCCAGGACAGCAGCGAGAATATCCTGGTGTATGTCGAGCAACCGTCGGAGAAGCACGACCGCTCACTGTCGGTGAAAGTGTTCCAGGCACCGATTCGTCTGCAACACATTCAACTGGGTAACGATTTCTTCCAGGACAACCTCAACGAATCCAAGGCACCGCGCGCCGATTACCTGGGCCGGGTGATCGTCGGCATGTCCAACGACGCGTTCAGCCAGCGCCAGCAGGAGATCCTGTTCAAGGCCGGCATCCTCGCGCTGTTTGCCCTGCTGTTTACCTTCCTGCTCGCGCGGCGCCTGGCCGCCAGCCTGTCCCAGCCGATCAGCGCCATGGGCCATGCGGTGAAGGCGATCCAGCAAGGCGACTACCAGACGCCGCTGCCGATTGTGGATGACTCGGAGCTGGGCGACCTGTCGCGGCATATCAACAACCTTGCCGAAGGCCTCAACCAGGCCAGTCGCGAACAACAGCAGGCCATGGCCCAGTTGATCCAGACCCGCGAAGAAGCTGAGCGCGCTAACAACGCCAAGTCGGAGTTCCTGGCGATGATGAGCCATGAACTGCGCACGCCCATGAATGGCGTGCTGGGCATGTTGCAGTTGCTGGAAACCACGGAGATGACCGAGGAGCAGACCGAGTACGCGGCACTGGCTTCGGAGTCCACCGAGCATTTGCTCAAGGTGATCAACGATATCCTCGACTTCTCGCGTATCGAACGCGCCGCCCTGGAACTGGAGCATATTCCGTTCAACCTGGCGGACCTGATCAACAGTTGCGCGCAGGCCTTCCAGCACAGCGCCCAGCAACGTGGGCTGGCGCTGAAACTGGCGATCCCGCTGGGGATGGACGCCTTGCAGGTGCAGGGAGACCCGACGCGGATCCGCCAGATCCTGGTGAACCTGATCGGCAACGCCTTGAAGTTCACCGAGCACGGCAGCGTCAGTGTCGAGCCCCACTGGCAGACCCTCGACCATGAACTGGTGTGGTTCACGTGCACCGTGCGTGACAGCGGCATAGGCATTTCCGCCGAACGCCTGGAGGCGATGTTCGACGCGTTCCAGCAGGCTGACAGTTCCATTTCAAGACGTTACGGCGGCACCGGCCTGGGCCTGCCCATCGCACGCACCCTGGCCGAACGCATGGGCGGCACCCTGCGTGCCCAAAGCGAAGAAGGCCGCGGCTCGGTGTTTACCCTGGAAATTCCCCTGGCCATCGACCAGCACAGCGTGCCGCCGATTGCCAGCGACGCCGACGGCAAAGCCGGCGCGGGTGATGGTCGTCACGTGCTGCTGGTGGAAGACAACCCGGTCAACCGCACGGTGGTTGAGGCCATGCTGCGCAGCCTGGGCTTCGAAGTGAGCCTGGCCACCGACGGCGCCGAAGCGATCCGCAGCGCCGAGAGCCTGATTTTCACCGCAATCCTGATGGATTGTCGGCTGCCGGTCATCGACGGCTATGAAGCCACCCGGCAAATCCGTCAGTTACCGGGCTGTGCCGATCTGCCGATCATCGCCCTGACCGCCAACGCTTTACAGGGCGACCGTGAAGCCTGCCTGGCAGCGGGAATGAACGATTACCTGGCCAAGCCGTTCAAACGCACGGATTTGCAGCAAATCCTGCAGCGTTGGGTGCAATAGCGCCGCGCCATCAGCCAACTCCGACTGGCGTGAAAGGCGAAAGTGCGGCAGTCTTAGGCACCCGAACGGGCCCATAAACAGGCCCGGTTTAAAATTTCAGTGAACAAGTGTACATTCAGTGCCTTGCCGCTGTGACTTTCACTACAACGCAATAGTCTATGTGTAGGCTGCCGACATGAGGCATGAACGCTTCATTCGGTTCGGGAAGATTTACCCTACCCTGCCGCATGGGATTATTGAGGAGCTCGCATGACCAAACAAAACGCCTTTACTCGGGAAGACCTGCTGCGCTGCAGTCGCGGTGAGCTGTTCGGCCCAGGTAACGCGCAACTGCCCGCCCCGAACATGCTGATGGTGGATCGCATCACCCATATCAGCGAAGAGGGTGGCAAGTACGGCAAAGGTGAATTGGTCGCCGAGCTGGATATCACCCCGGACCTGTGGTTCTTCGCCTGCCATTTCGAAGGCGACCCTGTGATGCCAGGCTGCCTGGGCCTTGACGCCATGTGGCAGCTGGTCGGTTTCTTCCTCGGCTGGCAAGGCCTGCCGGGCCGCGGTCGTGCCCTGGGTTCGGGCGAAGTGAAGTTCTTTGGCCAGGTCCTGCCGACCGCCAAGAAAGTCACCTACAACATTCAAATCAAGCGCGTCCTCAAGGGCAAGCTGAACCTGGCCATCGCCGATGGTTCGGTGAGCGTCGACGGTCGCGAGATCTATACTGCCGAAGGCCTTCGGGTCGGCGTATTCACATCCACTGACAACTTTTAAGGGTTATCCGCATGCGCCGCGTCGTTATCACTGGTCTGGGCATTGTTTCTTGCCTGGGCAATGACAAAGAGACCGTCACCGCTAACCTGCGTGCAAGTCGCCCTGGCATCCGCTTCAACCCGGAATATGCCGAAATGGGTCTGCGTAGCCAGGTTTCCGGCTCCATCGACCTGCCCCTCGAAGAGCTGATCGATCGCAAGATCTATCGCTTCGTCGGCCACGCTGCCGCCTACGCCTACCTGGCGATGAAAGACGCAATCGCCGACTCCGGCCTGAGCGAAGACCAGGTCTCGAACGTACGCACCGGCCTGATCGCCGGCTCCGGCGGCGCATCGACCCTGAACCAGATGGAAGCGCTGGACATCCTGCGCGAAAAAGGCGTGAAGCGTGTCGGCCCGTACCGTGTCACGCGGACCATGGGCAGCACTGTGTCGGCCTGCCTGGCCACGCCTTTCCAGATCAAGGGCGTGAACTACTCGATTTCCTCCGCCTGCGCCACCAGTGCACACTGCATCGGTACTGCGGTTGAGCAGATCCAGTTGGGCAAGCAGGACATCGTGTTCGCCGGCGGCGGTGAAGAAGAACATTGGAGCCAATCGTTCCTGTTCGACGCCATGGGCGCACTGTCCACCCAGTACAACGAAACCCCGGAAAAGGCCTCCCGCGCCTACGACGCCAAGCGTGACGGTTTCGTCATCGCCGGCGGTGGCGGCATGGTGGTGGTCGAGGAGCTGGAACACGCTCTGGCCCGTGGTGCCAAGATCTACGCGGAAATCGTCGGCTACGGCGCCACTTCCGACGGCTACGACATGGTTGCCCCAAGCGGTGAAGGCGCCATCCGTTGCATGCAGATGGCCATGTCCACTGTAGATACCCCAATCGACTACCTGAACACCCACGGCACCTCGACTCCGGTCGGCGACGCCAAGGAAATGGAAGGCGTGCGTGCGGTATTCGGCGACAAGGCTCCGGCCATCAGCTCTACCAAGAGCCTGTCCGGTCACTCCTTGGGCGCCGCTGGCGTTCACGAAGCGATCTACTGCCTGCTGATGATGGAAGGCAACTTCATGGCCGGTTCGGCCAACATCGACGAGATTGATCCGGTGGTGGCTGACATGCCGATCCTGACCAAGACCGTTGAGAATGCAAAAATCGACACCGTGATGAGCAACAGCTTCGGCTTTGGTGGCACTAACGCTACCCTGGTGCTGAAACGCTGGCAGGGTCAGTAAGACCTGTAGCTTGATTGCATGAAAAAGCCCCGACTGGTTCGGGGCTTTTTTGTGGGTAATGGATTTGAGACCGAGTCGGCTTCATCACAGGCAAGCCAGCTCCCACATTTGAAACGCATTCCCCTGTGGGAGCTGGCTTGCCTGCGATAGCGCCAACTCGGTACCCGGCCCTACACCGAAAATCGCGCCACCATCGTGTTCAGGTCCACCGCCAAGCGCGACAACTCCTGGCTCGCCGCACTGGTCTGATTCGCCCCGGTCGATGTCTGATGCGCCAGGTCGCGGATGTTGATCAAGTTGCGATCCACCTCCCGCGCCACCGCCGCCTGTTGCTCGGATGCGCTGGCGATCACCAGGTTGCGTTCATTGATCAAGGTGAACGCCGAGGCGATTTCCTCCAATGCCGTGCCCGCCGACTTGGCGATATCCAAGGTCGAGCGTGCTCGCGTATTGCTCTGCTGCATCGAGCTGACCGCCTGATCGGTGCCTTGCTGGATCCCGCTGATCATCTGCTCGATTTCCTGGGTCGACTGCTGGGTGCGATGAGCCAAAGCCCGCACTTCGTCGGCTACTACCGCAAACCCACGCCCAGCTTCCCCGGCGCGCGCCGCTTCAATCGCCGCGTTCAACGCCAGCAAGTTGGTCTGCTCGGCAATCGAGCGGATTACGTCCAGCACCTTGCTGATGCCATAAACCTTCTGCGCCAGATCCTCGACCTGCGTCACGTTGTCGGTCACGTCAGTGGCCAGCGCCTCGATCGACACCACAGTCTGATGCACTTGCTCGCGCCCATGCTGGGCAATGCGGTCGGACTCGCGGGACGCCTGGGACGTGGCCACTGCGTTGCTTGCCACCTCCTCCACGGCTGCCGTCATCTGGTTCACCGCCGTGGCGGCCTGCTCGATTTCCTGATTCTGCTGGTGCAAACCACGGGTGGCGTCTTCAGTCACGCAGCTAAGCTCCTCCGAGGCGGACGCCAACTGGTTCGACGACTCGGAGATACGCCGGATGGTATCGCGTAGATTCTCCTGCATACCCTTGAGCGCCTGCTGCAGACGCGCCGGCTCATCATTGCCACTCACATGGATCTCGCCGGTCAGATCGCCACTGGCCACGCCCTGGGCGACTTTCAGAGACTGGGCCAGGGGCAACACGATGCTGCGTGTCAGCCACACTGCCAGGCCGATGGTAATCAGCGCCGTAAGCACGATCATGCCGACCACCCAGCTGCGCGACTGGCTGAACACGCTTTGCGCCAAGCTTGCAGCTTGATTGGCATTGGCTTTGTTGAGGTTGACCAGTTCGTGCAGGGTCGTGGCCATTTCATCGGCGATCTGGTTCATCTCGCCATTGACCACCCTGATCGCGTCTTCCAGCTGGTTGGCCTTCGAAAACCCCATGACCTGCTCCTGGCGTTGCAGGTATTGCTGCTCCTGGGCCTTGAAGCGATCAAACAGCGTGCGTTCCTCGGGCAGCACAATCAGCGCCTCGTAGAGGGTCTGCGCATGATGCAGGCCGCTTTTCAGCTCGCCCAGTTTCTGTTCGTTCTGCGCCAGCGCCTGGGAATCGCGGTTGACCAGCAGGCGCAAGGTCAGCGCCCGAACACGCAGCAAGTCCTGACTCATCTGCCCCACCGCCATCACGCTGGGCAGCCAGTTATTCTCCACCTGGTCCGATTGCTGGCGCATATTGGCCATCTGCAACAGGGCAAAGCCGCCCAGGGCAAATACCATCAACGCCAATAGGCCAAACCCCAAGCCCGCGCGCGGGGCGATATTCAGACTTCTGATACTCATGCCTTGGCTCCTTCCAATTTCGCTGCATCCATTTGCAGCTGGCTCTTGAAAGGTATCGGCCTATTGCTCGTTTTGCGTAAGACGAAAACGCGATATCAACGTGCTACACCATCGCGGGGCGCTTTAGGCAGGATCGCCAAAAAGTTGTCCCGTGCGACTTTGCGAGCGACGTCCTCCGGCAGGGCATCCAGGAACGGGTCGAAGCGGCGCATTTCCTTACCGAGCTTGTTGAACCGCCCTACAACGTCCGAGCCCAGCATAAACCGCTCCGGGAAACGCTCCACCAGCTTGACCCACTCCGGGCGCGGCTGCCCTGCGTCATCCAGCAAATACGGCGTGAGCATGCTCCAGGACAGGTCGATGTACAGGTTGGGGTAAGCCTCCAGCAGGCGGCTCAGGGTCGGCAGCAAAAAGTCCATCTGCACCTGATGGCGGTGGATTTCCTTGCTGGTGCCGGCGTGGGCCCAGATAAAGCGGGTGTGCGGATGGTTGCGCAGCGGCTCTTCCACTTCAGCCAGGTACAGCGGATTGCGCTCACGCTTGGAGGTGATGTTGGAGTGCAGCATCACCGGCAGGTCGTTTTCTGCCGCCAGGTGATAGATGCGGGTCATGGCTTCGTTATTGGCACGCGGGGTGTCGCCTGCGGTGATGGCGGTAAGGTCGTCATGGCGGGTGAAGACCTCACCGATGCCTTGCCACAGCCCTGGGTTGAGGTCGAGCATGCGCTGGATATGGGCGGCCGAGTTCTTGTCGTTGGGGTTGAAGCCGGACAGGAACGGATGAAAATACTGGCGTTGCTCTGGGCTCAGTTTATTGACCGCTGCGGCCACAATCACATCGGTGGCGCTGTACCAGTAGGCATCGGCATCGTCACCGGCGTAGTAGCGCGGCCGCTTGGGTTCATCTTCGTGCCATTTCTTGGCGACCGGGATGCCGGAAATCATCACATGCTCGATGCGGCTGTCAGCCATGGCATTGAGCAGCTTGTCCATGCCCGCGGTTTCCTGGAAGAAATCCACGTAATGCAGGTGCGCGTCGCTGTAGGCATAGTCGCGGGCCTGCGCAGCAAGGCTGCTGGTGGTGAGCAACAGGGCAAGCGTCAGGCGGGTCAACGGCACGATAAAACCTCGATAAGGGCTGATACGGGTAGACCTTGCTCAGGCTGCCAGGGTTCATCCGGCAAAAAACACGGAACACCGAAGTGCCAGCATGCTCTATAACTGCATGACCTTCATCCTGCCACCCTGTGAGGTTTACCATGCCTGTTACCGTGAATACCCTGAACCAGGACAACTTCCGTCATAGCGTCAATATCAATAACCATGAGTTGTTTACCGACCTGCCTAAAAGCCTGGGCGGCGACGATTCGGCGCCCTCCCCCCATGACTACTTCGATGCCGCGCTGGCGTCGTGCAAAGCGCTGACGGTCAAGCTCTACGCGCAGAAGAAAGACATTCCGCTGACCGGCGTGACTGTGGAAGTCACCCACGACGCCACCGAAGAGCAAAAGGGCAAATACAAGCTCAACGTCAAGCTGACGCTCAAGGGCGTGCTCACCGACGAGCAACGCGACGAACTGCACCGTGTGGCAGATCGCTGCCCGGTGCACAAGCTGATGACCACCGCCGACGTCACCATCGAGACAAAGCTGTCGGAAGGCGCCTTCAGCCAATAGCGGCAACATCCTTCCGAGCGGGTTATGCTCAGCAGCATCTAACCCGCTCAGACTGGGACGCACCATGACCACCCTCACCGTGATCCGCCCTCGCCCCGAAGATGTCGAAGGCCAACCGATCCTGCGCCCGCTGCCGTCGCGGGAATGCCGCAGCGTCGGGCCTTTTGTGTTCTTCGACCATATGCTGCTCACTCGTTACGCACCGGGCGATGGCATGAATATCCGCCAGCATCCGCATATCGGGCTGTCGACCCTCACCTATTTGTTTGAAGGTGCGCTGCAGCACAAGGACAGCCTGGGTTCGGATCAGGTGGTGCAGGCCGGTGATGTGAGCTGGATGACGGCCGGCAGCGCGATTGCCCATGTCGAACGCACCCCTGAGCCGCTCAAGGCCAGCGGTTTTAGCCTGCATGGGTTGCAAGTGTGGCTGGCCTCACCCAAGGACCACGAGACCGGGCCGGGACATTACAGCCATCACCCGGCAGCCAGCCTGCCGGTGAGTGACAATCTGGGCGTGCAGATACGCCTGATCGCGGGCGATGGGTTCTGCCTCAAATCGCCGGTGCCGGTGCTGTCGCCCACGCTGTATGCCGAGGTGCAGATGCAAACGGCCACAACCCTGCTGATTCCGGATGAGCATGAGGAACGCGCGGTGTATGTGCTGGAGGGGGAAGCGCAGTTGGACGGCGAGACGCTTGAAGTGCACAGCCTGGTGGTGCTGCCGGCTGGTAAGGAGATGACACTGTTTGCCGAAAGCGATTGCCACCTGGTGGTGTTTGGCGGCGCGCCGCTGGATGGGCCTCGGCGGATCAATTGGAATTTTGTCGCGAGTGATCCAGCGGTGATCGAACAGGCCAGGCAGCGGTGGGCGGCTGGGGATTGGCCGACGGTGCCGGGTGAGTCTGAAAGAATTGAGTTGCCGGTGAGGTAGCATTCGCGAGCAAGCCCGCTCCCACATTTTGACTTGTGAACAGCGTCAAATGCGGGAGCGGGCTTGCTCGCGAAGAGGCCAAAACAGGCGCTGAAAAATCAGCCCTTGAACACTTCTTCCAGCAAGTTATGCATCGACTGGAAAGCCCGTTTGGCCGTCTTCGCGTCGTACATCATCTTGCCCGGCACATTCGCATGCGGGTCGGTGAACGAATGCACCGCGCCGCCGTAGCTCAGCAGTTGCCAATCCACACCGGCCGCGTTCATTTCATCTTCGAACGCCGGCAGTTGCTCTTTAGGGACCAATGGGTCAGAAGCGCCATGCAGCACCAGCACTGAGCCCTTGATGTTCTTCGCATCCGCCGGGTTCGGCGTGTCGAGGGTGCCGTGGAACGAGATGGCAGCCTTGACCGGCGCACCGGTACGCGCCAGCTCCAGGGAGCAGCACCCGCCGAAGCAGAAACCAAAGGTCGCCAGTTTCGAGGTATCAACCGCTGCCTCAGTCTGGCCCTGCAACTGCTCGAAGGCCGCCTGCATACGCTTGTTCAACAACGCACGGTCGTTCTTCAACGGCATCATCGCCGCACCGGCTTCATCGCCATTCGACGGACGCACGGTCTGCCCGTACAAATCGGCAATCAGCACCACATAGCCCTTGCTGGCGACGCTCTTGGCGATCTCTTCGGCACCCGCACTCACTCCCATCCAGTTCGGCGCCATCAGCAGGCCCGGCAGCGGGCCCTTGTGGCTGGCATCGAACGCGAGACGGCTTTCGTAAGATTGGCCATCAATCTGATAGACCACGGAACGTACTGTGACTTGGCTCATCATTTACTCCAGTTGAGGTGCACTAGAACGAAAAAACCCGCCGAAGCGGGTTTTTCTACGTCAGGGTCAAACCGACAGTTCAACCAACAGCTTGTTCAGGCGGCGCACATAGGCGGCCGGGTCTTTCAAGCTGTCGCCAGCGGCCAGGGCCGCTTGGTCGAAGAGGATGTGCGACAGGTCGCCAAACCGCTCTTCGCTTTGCTCGCCGTCGAGTTTCTCGATCAGCGGGTGAGCCGGGTTGAATTCGAAGATCGGCTTGGAATCCGGCACTTTCTGGCCGCTGGCCTCGAGGATCTGGCGCATTTGCATGCCCAAGTCCGCTTCGCCGATGGCCAGGATCGCCGGGGAGTCGGTCAGACGGTGGGAAACCCGCACTTCGCTGACCGCATCGCCCAGGGACGCCTTGATACGCTCAACCAAGCCTTCTTTGGCCTTGGCGACTTCTTCGGCTTCTTTCTTCTCTTCTTCGGAATCCAGGTTACCCAGGTCCAGGTCACCGCGGGCCACGTCGACGAAGGATTTGCCGTCGAACTCGTTGAGGTAGCTCATCAGCCACTCATCGATACGGTCGGTCAGCAGCAGCACTTCGATGCCTTTCTTGCGGAAGACTTCCAGGTGCGGGCTGTTTTTGACCTGAGCGTAGGTTTCGCCGGTCAGGTAGTAGATCTTGTCCTGACCTTCCTTGGCGCGTGCCAGGTATTCGGCCAGGGACACCACTTGCTCGCCGCCTTCTTCGTGAGTCGAAGCAAAACGCAGCAAGCCAGCGATTTTTTCTTTGTTGGCAAAATCTTCCGCCGGGCCTTCTTTCATGACCTGGCCGAAGTTTTTCCAGAAGCCTTTGTATTGCTCAGGCTCGTTCTTCGCCAGTTTTTCCAGCATGTCGAGTACACGCTTGGTCAGCGCCGACTTCATGGAGTCGATGATCGGGTCTTTCTGCAGGATTTCCCGCGACACGTTCAGAGACAAATCGTTGGAGTCGACCACACCTTTGATGAAGCGCAGGTACAACGGCAGGAAGGACTCCGCCTGGTCCATCACGAAGACGCGCTGTACGTACAGCTTCAGGCCTTTCGGCGCTTCACGCTGGTACAGGTCGAACGGGGCACGGGCCGGTACGTAGAGCAGCGAGCTGTATTCCAGCTTGCCTTCGACCTTGTTGTGGCTCCAGCTCAGCGGGTTTTCGTAGTCGTGACCGATGTGCTTGTAGAACTCCTGGTATTCCTCGTCCTTGATCTCGGTACGCGGACGGGTCCACAGCGCGCTGGCGCGGTTGACCACTTCCCATTCCTGGGCAGGTGCCTCTTCGCCTTCGGCGGCCGCTTGTTCTTTCGGCAGCTCGATCGGCAAAGCGATGTGGTCGGAGTACTTCTTGACGATGTTGCGCAGGCGCCAGCCATCGGCGAATTCGTCTTCACCGGATTTCAGGTGCAGGACGATGCGGGTACCACGGTCGGCCTTGTCGATAGTGGCGATTTCGAACTCGCCCTCGCCTTTGGACGACCAATGCACGCCTTCGCTGGCGTCGAGGCCGGCACGGCGGCTGAACACTTCCACTTGGTCGGCGACGATGAAGGCCGAGTAGAAGCCCACGCCGAACTGGCCGATCAGGTGCGAATCCTTCTTCTGGTCGCCCGACAGGTTCTTCATGAAGTCGGCAGTACCGGATTTGGCGATGGTCCCCAGGTGGGTGATCGCATCTTCGCGGCTCATGCCGATACCGTTGTCTTCGATCGTGACGGTCTTGGCGTCCTTGTCGAAGCTCACACGGATTTTCAGTTCGGCGCCACCTTCCAGCAACTCAGGCTTGGACAGGGCTTCGAAACGTAATTTGTCGACAGCGTCAGAGGCGTTCGAGATCAATTCGCGAAGGAAAATTTCCTTGTTGGAATACAGCGAATGGATCATGAGGTGCAGCAGTTGCTTCACCTCGGTCTGGAAGCCCAGGGTTTCCTTTTGAGTTTCCACACTCATGGTCATCAAACTCCAATTGGATGGCAGTGGCCGCGCCCTTGAGGGTTGGCGGCGGGTTGTCATCAAAGTTGGGGGCTAAGACCAGGATTTCAAGGGCGGCTCTGTTCCTCGATCTTGAAATGCGCGCGGGCGGTGGCGATAGGTTCTGCGGCCGTGCTCTGCCAGGCGGTGATAGCCACGTTCGCCACCCGTCGACCCTGGCGCCACACCTGGCATTTGGCATAGGTGTCGCGAAACTGCCCGGCGCGCAGGTAATCCAGGGAAAAGTCGATGATTTTCGGGATGCCCGGCGCGCCCGTGAACACCAGCAGGTACAGCGCCGCCGACAGCTCCATGAAGCCCGCAATCACGCCGCCGTGCAGCGCCGGCAATATGGGGTTACCAATATTGTCCTTGTTGGCCGGCAGGCGGAACAGCAATTCATCCCCCAGTCGCGTGCATTCAATGCCGATGAGCTTGGCGTAAGGAATGAGGTTGAGGAGCGCCTCGTAATCACCGCGCTCATGGGCCTGTTCCAGGCGGGTCTTGAATCGGTGCGTCATGCCTGTTCTCCCTTTATCGCGCTGCCCAATCCTTGTGTGCCCCTGAGGCGTTTGCCCATGCGCATGAACGTGCCCACCACATGGGCGATGGGTTGCTGGGGGTCATCCTGGAAGGCAAAGCCGCGGGTGAAGATGACGTCGGTGGTCACCCGGTAGCATTGGGCGAAGCCATACACGGGTTTGTGGGGCGCAGCGGGATGCATGTAGTCAACGCGCAAGTCGAGGGTCGGGCACACTTCGAATTCCGGCAGCACACACAGGGTGGCCATGCCGCAGGCGGTGTCCATCAGAGAAGTCAGCGCGCCGCCATGGATCACCCCCGACTGGGGATCACCCACTAAATGCGTGGCGTAGGGCATGATCAAGGTGATGCCCTCCTCGCTGGCCTGATGAGCGGTAATGCCCAGCACCTGACAATGGCGCAAGGCCGAAACAAAGCGCGTCGCGCGCTCTAACAGGGGATTTTCGGTCATTCGTTCCAGACTCTTATTAGTGTTGATTCGCGGAAGGGGTGGGTGGGCAAAAGTTCCGGTTAGTCAGCGATTTATATATCTATGGAATAAAAGGAACTAATGCCGAACCGCCATGCTCGAAAGGCCAGTAGATATCTTCAATAAGGAGAAACACCCATGCGCAAGACTTTAGCTATTTCCATGATGCTCGCCGCTGCCCTCGGTCTCGCTGCCTGCGACAAGAAATCCGAAGACAAAGCCCAAGACGCCGCCGCGCACTCTGAGCAAGCTCAGAAAGATATGGCGAAGGCTCAGGATAAAGTGAACGACGCTGCGAAAGAAAACGCCGATGCTGCCAAAGCTCAGGCTGAATCGAACGCAGCCGCCGCAAAAGAAGCAGCACCTGCTACCCCAGCCACCGGTTCTTGAGACCGCGGCTTGAAATAGCCTGGCTGCAAAAAGAAAGCCCGCTTAGATAGCGGGCTTTACTTTGTCTGGGTTTCTATTTGTAGGCCGTAGTTAGCCCACTTCTTTAGCCGGTTCCGGCGGCGGCGCGTCCGTTTGCGTATACACCATCACTTGCAGCACGTCGGAATGAAACTCCCGACGGTACAGCACCAACACCACCCCGCTGCTCATCAACATGAACAACCAGGGGCTGACAAACCACGCCAGCATCGTCATGCCGAAGTAATAAGCGCGCAGGCCGAAGTTGAACTGGTTAGCGGCCATGGAGATCACCCGCGCCGCGCGCAGGGCAAACGCATTGCGCTCCTGTTCCGACACATGCCGCTCACCGATCATCGGCGCCGAACCCACCAGCACCGCCGCGAAGTTGTACTGGCGCATGCACCAGCTGAATGTGAAGAACGCGTAGACGAACACCAGCGCCAGGCACAACAACTTGATCTCCGACATGCCCTGGGACGCCTGCTGCACCATGGGGATATCCGCCAGCAACGACACCGCGCGCTCCGAGGCCCCGAGCACGGTGAGAATACCGGCGAGGATGATCAGGGTACTGGAGGCAAAGAACGAGGCGTTGCGCTCGAGGTTGCCGATCACACTGGCGTCGGCGATGCGGTTGTCGCGCAGCAGCATGCGGCGCATCCAGTCCTCGCGATACAGATGCAGCACGCTGGCCAGGCAGGCCGTGTCGCGGGCTTTCCAAGTGGCATAGCGGGTGTAGCCGCCCCAGCACAGGACGAACCAGAGGGCGGCAAGCAGGTGGATTTGATTGGTTTCGATAAACGACATGCGGGTCCTATTAAGCGGCGATTTGGCAAACACGAGCGATCGTAGGAGCTGGCTTGCCGGCGATGGCAGCATATCAATCACAGAATACGTTGGCTGACACACCGCTATCGCTGGCAAGCCAGCTCCTACAGGATCGTGTTCTATAAGCATAAAAAATGCCCCGTATCGATTGATACGAGGCATTTCCTTGTAACGTAAACCCGCTTGTTTAAGCGATAGCTTCGCTACGCTTGCCGAGCATACGATCAACCACAAACGCCACAGCCAGTGTCATCACCGACGGCACCAGCCACGCCAGGCCCTGCTCGCTCAGCGGCAGGTTGGCCAATTGCGCAGGCATCCAATCCGCGAGGCCAGCGCCCTTGAGCGCATCAATGCAACCAAAGATGAACGACACCAGCATCACCGGACCGACGATGCGCCCCTGCTCCAGCCAGAAGTCTTTGCAGAAGCTCAACGCCACCAGCACGATGCACGGCGGGTAGATCGCCGTGAGTACCGGGATCGAGAACGCGATCAGCTTGGTCAGGCCCAGGTTGGACACGAACAGCGAGAACAGCGCCAGGATCACCACCAGCGTCTTGTAGGACAGCGGCAGGATACGGCTGAAGTACTCGGCGCAGGCGCAGGTCAGGCCTACGGCGGTGACCAGGCATGCCAGGGAGATCAGCACGGCCAGGAAGCCGCTGCCCAGGGAACCGAAGGTGTGTTGCACATAAGCGTGCAGCACCGCCGCGCCGTTGCTTGCACCGGCGGCAACCGCGTGGCTGCCCGAGCCGAGGCGGAACAGGCTGATGTACACCAGGGCCAAGCCCACACCGGCGATCAGGCCGGCAATGATCGCGTAGCGGGTGATCAGCTTCGGCGACTCAACACCACGGGACCGGATCGCATTGACGATCACGATGCCAAACACCAGTGCCCCCAGAGTATCCATGGTCAGGTAACCATTGATGAAACCTTGGGAGAACGGCGCAGCCACGTATTCCGGGGTGGCGACACCCACTTCACCGGCCGGCAGGGCAAAGGCGGCGATACCGAGGATGGCCAGCGCAATGATCTTCAGCGGTGCGAGGAAGCGCCCCACAGTGTCCAGCAGTCGTCCTGGGTACAGGGAGACAAAGAACACCACCAGGAAATACACCGAACTGTAGAGGAACAACGCCAGCGGGCTTTCGCCGGTCAACGGCGCCAGGCCCACTTCAAAGGACACGGTGGCGGTACGCGGGGTGGCGAACAGCGGCCCTACCGCCAGATACGCCGCCGCCGCCAGCAGGCCACCGGCGATCTTGCCGATCGGGCTGCTCAACGCGTCCATACCGCCGCCGACCTTGGCCAGGGCGATCACGGTGACCACCGGCAGGCCGACGGCCGTGATCAGAAAGCCCAGCGCTGCCATCCAGACGTGAGGTCCGGACTGCAAACCAACGATAGGCGGGAAGATGATGTTGCCGGCGCCCACGAACAGGGCAAACGTCATAAAGCCCAACGCCAGGATATCCTGGCTTTTCAACACTTTCATTTCGGGAAATACCACACTACTGAATCGGAATTTAGAGAGGGATTCCCTATGGATGAGGGAAATACTGCCGGCCCTTATGGGAGCCGACCGGTCTAGCGCGGGGCTTCCTTTTGGGATGCGCACGCATAAAGAGGCGGCTAGGGTACAGAAATTGGCTGACGAACGCACTGTTGCGGGGCGGACTGTCCGATAAGCGACATCTCTATGTCGCGTTTTCATACTTAATCTGGCAATGCAGATAAGTTACACAGCCATGCCATACAAAAAACTGTAGGAGCCTGCTTGCCGGCTCCTACAGAAAATGTGGTTACTTAGAAAGCACAAAGGCCACCCGAAGGTGGCCTTTGTGTTGGTGAAGCGTCAGTTAAGCGCGAGGCTTACTTGACAGCCCAACCGGTCAGCTCGGACAAAGCCTTGCCGATGTCTGCCAGCGAACGCACGGTTTTAACGCCTGCGTCTTCCAGGGCAGCAAACTTCTCGTCTGCAGTGCCCTTGCCGCCAGAGATGATTGCGCCAGCATGGCCCATGCGCTTGCCAGCAGGGGCAGTCACACCAGCGATGTAGGAAACAACCGGCTTGGTCACGTGTGCCTTGATGTAGGCAGCCGCTTCTTCTTCAGCCGAACCGCCGATCTCACCGATCATTACGATCGCTTCGGTCTTCGGGTCTTCCTGGAACAGTTTCAGGATGTCGATGAAGTTCGAGCCTGGGATCGGGTCACCGCCGATGCCGACGCAAGTCGACTGACCGAAACCGGCGTCAGTGGTCTGCTTCACAGCTTCGTAGGTCAGGGTGCCGGAACGGGAAACGATACCGACCTTGCCTGGCAAGTGAATGTGACCTGGCATGATGCCGATCTTGCATTCGCCTGGAGTGATCACGCCTGGGCAGTTAGGGCCGATCAGGACTACGCCCAGCTCGTCGCACTTAACTTTAGCGTCCAGCATGTCCAGGGTAGGAATGCCTTCGGTGATGCAGACGATCAGCTTGATGCCGCCGAATGCTGCTTCCAGGATCGAGTCCTTGCAGAAAGGAGCTGGAACGTAGATCACGCTGGCGGTGGCGCCAGTGGCAGCTACAGCGTCTTTCACGGTGTTGAACACTGGCAGACCCAGGTGCTCGGTGCCGCCCTTACCAGGTGTTACGCCGCCAACCATCTTGGTGCCGTATTCGATGGCTTGCTGGGTGTGGAAACTACCTTGCGAACCGGTAATACCCTGGCAGATAACTTTGGTGTCTTTATTGATCAGGACGCTCATTATTTGCCCTCCGCAGCTTTGACAACTTGTTGAGCAGCGTCGGTCAGGCTGGTAGCCGCGATGATGTTCAAACCGCTTTCTGCCAGTACTTTAGCGCCCAGTTCAGCGTTGTTACCTTCAAGGCGAACAACAACCGGGATTTTAACGCCGACTTCTTTCACTGCACCGATGATGCCTTCGGCAATCATGTCGCAACGAACGATGCCGCCGAAGATGTTGACCAGTACTGCAGCGACGTTGGAGTCGGACAGGATGATCTTGAAAGCTTCGGTTACGCGTTCTTTGGTAGCACCACCGCCCACGTCGAGGAAGTTGGCTGGTTTGCCGCCATGCAGGTTGACGATGTCCATGGTACCCATGGCCAGGCCAGCACCGTTGACCATGCAGCCGATGTTACCTTCCAGGGCTACGTAGTTCAGTTCGAACTTGGCAGCGTGCGCTTCGCGCGGATCGTCTTGCGACGGATCGTGGAAAGTCTTCAGCTTAGGCTGACGGTACATGGCGTTGGCGTCGATGTTGATCTTGGCGTCCAGGCAGTGCAGATCGCCGTCAGCCTTGATCACCAGCGGGTTCACTTCCAGCAGGGCCAGATCGTGATCCTGGAACAGCTTGGCCAGACCGACGAAGATCTTGGCGAACTGGGCAACTTGCTTGCCTTCCAGGCCCAGCTGGAAAGCCAGCTCGCGACCCTGGAATGGCTGAGCGCCAACCAGTGGATCGATAGTAGCTTTCAGAATTTTTTCTGGGGTTTCTTCGGCGATCTTCTCAATGTCCACGCCACCTTCGGTGGAAGCCATGAACACGATGCGACGGCTCGAACGGTCAACGACAGCGCCCAGGTACAGCTCTTTAGCGATATCAGTGCACGATTCAACCAGGATCTTGGTGACTGGCTGGCCATTGGCATCAGTCTGGTAAGTCACCAGACGCTTGCCCAGCCACTGCTGTGCGAAGGCTTTGGCGTCTTCTTTGCTGCGAACCAGCTTAACGCCGCCCGCTTTACCGCGACCACCGGCGTGGACCTGGGCTTTGACAACCCACTCGCTGCCGCCGATTTTGTCGCAAGCTTCTGCTGCTGCTTCCGGGGTGTCTACTGCGTAGCCCTTGGAAACTGGCAGGCCGTATTCAGCGAACAGCTGCTTACCCTGATACTCGTGAAGATTCATGCTTTTTACCGTCTTCGTTAGGTACTGCGCATTCGGCGCTGCGCTCATTATGAGTGCCGCGCCACCTGTGACTGCTGCTTGCGCAACTTGCGGGGCTCAAGGCCCGTAAAGCTGCGCAAGACTGCGTCCAGCGGATATTCCGCGGTGAGTCTTGCGCGCAAGGCTCACGACGGGCAACTCCGCCGTGGTTTCTTATTATCTCGCTTAGCGCTTCTTCTTGTTGGCGATGTGGATGGCGCCGCCATTCACTGCCAACGCGGCTTCATGCAGCGCTTCGGACAGGGTCGGATGGGAGAAGACCATCATGCCCAGATCCTCGGCACTGGTGCCGAATTCCATACCGATCGCGCCTTGCTGAACCAGTTCTGCAGCGCTTGGGCCAATCACGTGGACGCCCAATACGCGGTCAGTCTTGGCATCAGCGATGACCTTGACAAAACCACCGGTGTCGTTGGCTGCCATGGCACGGCCAGAAGCGGCGAACGGGAAGGTGCCGACGTTAACTTCAACGCCTTCAGCTTTCAACTGCTGTTCGTTCTTGCCGACCCATGCAATTTCCGGGTGGGTGTAGATAACCGATGGGATCAGGTCGTAGTTCATCTGGGTCTTGTGGCCCTTGATGCGCTCGACAACCATGATGCCTTCTTCGGAAGCCTTGTGCGCCAGCATCATGCCACGCACCACGTCGCCGATGGCGTAGACGCCAGGCACGGTGGTCGCGCAGTGATCGTCAACGTGCACATAACCGCGCTCGTCGAGGGTCACGCCGCTGTCAGCTGCCAGCAGGTCGGTGGTCACTGGACGGCGACCCACGGCTACGATCAGCTTGTCGAAAGTGATGGTTTTTTCACCATCCTTGTCGGTGTAGTTGACGACAACTTCTTCACCGTTGACTTTCGAGCCGGTCACGCGAGCGCCCAGCTTGATGTCCAGACCTTGTTTGGTCAGGGTTTTCAGCGCTTCTTTGGACACAGCGGTGTCGGCAGCCAGCAGGAACGTGTCCAGGGCTTCCAGCACGGTGACTTCGGAACCCAGGCGGGACCATACCGAACCCAGCTCCAGGCCGATTACGCCAGCGCCGATCACGCCCAGGCGCTTAGGCACTGCTTGGAATTCCAGGGCGCCAGTCGAATCAACGATCACGTTCTGGTCAACTGGAGCAGGCGGGATGTCGATTGGACGCGAACCAGGGGCCAGGATCACGTTCTCGGCTTCGATGATTTCGGTCGAGCCGTCTGGCTTGGTGATTTCAACTTTCTTGCCAGCCAGCAGCTTGCCGTGGCCTTGCAGGGAAGTCACGCCGTTGGCCTTGAACAAGGTGGCAACGCCGGAAGTCAGGCCTTTAACGATGTTGGCTTTACGGCCGACCATTGCTGGCACGTCCATGGTCACGCCAGCATGGTTGATGCCGTGGATCGCGAAGCCGTCTTGGGCTTCGTGGAATTTCCAGGAGCTGTCCAGCAGCGCCTTGGAAGGAATGCAACCGACGTTCAGGCAAGTACCGCCCAGTGCCAGTTTGCCTTCCTTGTCGGTGTATTTTTCGATGCAAGCAGTCGAGAGGCCCAGTTGTGCGGCCTTGATGGCAGCAACGTAGCCGCCAGGACCTGCACCAATCACTACGACGTCAAATTTCTGTGTCATGAAAATAGATCCTCTATTAGCTTCAAGCTTCAAGCTCGGAGCTTCAAGCTGCAAGCCAAACTGCGTTTACTTGCAGCTTGTAGCTCGCAACTTGAAGCTGCTTCAATCAAATATCCAGAAGAAGACGAGCCGGGTCTTCCAGCAGGTTCTTGATGGTCACCAGGAAAGTCACGGCTTCTTTACCATCGATCAGGCGGTGATCGTACGACAGCGCCAGGTACATCATTGGGCGGATCACGACTTGGCCGTTGATGGCCATCGGACGCTGGATGATGTTGTGCATGCCCAGGATTGCCGCTTGTGGTGGGTTGACAATCGGCGTCGACATCATCGAACCGAAGGTACCACCGTTGGTGATGGTGAAGGTACCGCCGGTCATCTCGTCGATGGTCAGCTTGCCGTCACGGGCTTTCTTGCCGAAGGTGGCGATGCCGCCTTCGATTTCAGCCAGGCTCATCAGTTCGGCGTTACGCAGTACTGGAACCACCAGGCCACGGTCGCTGGACACGGCAACGCCGACGTCGGCGTAGCCATGGTAAACGATGTCGTTGCCGTCGATGGAAGCGTTGACTGCCGGGAAGCGTTTCAGCGCTTCGGTGGCCGCTTTCACGAAGAAGGACATGAAGCCCAGGCGCACGCCGTTGTGGGACTTCTCGAACAGATCCTTGTACTTCGAACGCAGGGCCATGACTTCGGTCATGTCGACTTCGTTGAAGGTGGTCAGCATCGCCATGTTCGACTGGGCTTCAACCAGACGCTTGGCCACGGTGGCACGTACGCGAGTCATCGGAACGCGCTTCTCGGTGCGGTCGCCAGCGGCGAACACAGGAGCAGCGGCGGCCGGGGCAGCAGCCTTGGCAGGTGCGGCAGCTGGAGCGTTTTTCTTGGCTTCAACAGCAGCAACCACGTCTTCCTTGGTGATGCGACCGTCTTTGCCGGTGCCTTTGACGGACGCCAGGTTGATGCCGTTCTCTTCAGCCAGCTGACGGGCAGCTGGTGCAGCGATCGGGTCTTCAGCGCCAGCAGCCGGAGCGGCGGCAGGAGCAGCGGCGGCTGCCGGTGCAGCGGCAGCAGGAGCAGCGGCAGCAGCGCTGCCCTCTTCGATCGAGCCCAGTACCTGGTTCGACAGAACGGTAGCGCCTTCTTCGGCAACGATTGCGCCCAGCACGCCGTCAGCTTCGGCCAATACTTCCAGCACGACTTTGTCGGTCTCGATGTCAACGATCAGGTCGTCACGCTTTACAGCGTCGCCTGGTTTCTTGTGCCAAGTGGCAACGGTGCCATCGGCAACCGATTCCGGGAATGACGGGGCTTTGATTTCGATAGCCATTATCTGTGTGTCCTTAAAATTCGGTTTCAGTCAGCGCGAAGGCGTTAAACAGTAAAAGCATCTTGCAGCAGTTTTTCCTGCTGCTCGGCGTGCATCGACGCATAACCACATGCAGGTGCAGCAGAAGCATCGCGACCGGCGTACTCCAGGTTCAGCGCCTTGTTGTGGTTACCCATGCTGCGACGCAGGTGATGCTGGCTGCTGTACCACGCGCCCTGGTTCATCGGTTCTTCCTGGCACCACACCACGTTGGTGAGGTTGGTGTAAGGCGCGATGGCCTCCATCAGGTCGTCTTCCGGGAACGGGTAAAGCTGCTCGATACGCACGATGGCGATGTCTTCGCGGCCTTCGGCACGACGTTTTTCCAGCAGGTCGTAGTAGACCTTGCCGCTGCACAGGACCAGGCGAGTCACCTTGGCTGCGTCCAGCGTGTCGATTTCTGGAATAACAGTCTGGAACGAACCATCAGCCAGATCTTCCAGGGTCGAGATGGCCAATTTATGACGCAATAGCGACTTCGGTGTCAGCACTACCAGCGGCTTGCGCAGCGGGCGGATCACCTGGCGACGCAGCAAGTGGTAGATCTGGGCCGGGGTAGTCGGCACGCACACCTGGATGTTGTGCTCGGCGCACAGCTGCAGGTAACGCTCCAGACGGGCCGAGGAGTGCTCAGGACCCTGACCTTCATAACCGTGTGGCAGCAACATGGTCAGACCGCACAGGCGACCCCACTTGTGCTCGCCGCTGGTGATGAACTGGTCGATTACCACTTGGGCGCCGTTGGCGAAGTCGCCGAACTGGGCTTCCCAGATCACCAGCGCGTTTGGCGTGGTGGTCGAGTAACCGTATTCGAACGCCAGAACCGCTTCTTCGGACAGGAACGAATCGTACAGATCGAAACGTGGCTGGCCTTCGTACAGGTTCTGCAACGGGATGTAGGTGCCCGCGTCTTTCTGGTTGTGCAATACCGCGTGACGGTGCGAGAACGTACCACGACCGATGTCCTGGCCGGTCATGCGGATCGGGTGACCTTCGAACGCCAGGGTCGCGTACGCCATGGTTTCGGCGTAACCCCAGTTGATCGGCAGGCCGCCGGCTTGCATCTTCTGACGGTCTTCGTAAATCTTCGCCACTTGGCGCTGAACCACGAAGCCTTCTGGAATTTCCAACAGCTTGGCGGACAATTCCTGCAGGGTTTTCAGATCGAACGAGGTGTCGTGACGCGCAGTCCAGGCGTGGCCCAGGTACGGACGCCAGTCCACGAACAGCTCTTTGTTCGGCTCTTTAACCAGGCTTTTCACTACGTGCAGACCATTGTCCAGCGCGTTGCGGTATTCATCGACCTTGGCCTGAACACGCGCATCGTCAACCACACCGGCCTTGGTCAGGCTTTCGGCGTAAAGCTCACGGGTGGTGCGCTGCTTGGTGATTTGCTGGTACATCAACGGCTGGGTGCCGCTTGGTTCGTCAGCTTCGTTGTGACCGCGACGGCGGTAGCAGACCAGGTCGATCACGACGTCACGCTTGAACTGCATGCGGTAGTCAATGGCCAACTGGGTCACGAACAACACAGCTTCCGGATCATCACCATTCACATGGAGGATCGGCGCCTGGATCATCTTGGCAACGTCGGTCGCGTACTCGGTGGAGCGCGCGTCCAGCGGATTGCTGATGGTGAAACCTACCTGGTTGTTGATGACGATGTGAACCGTACCGCCCGTCTTGAAGCCGCGTGTCTGCGACATCTGGAACGTTTCCAGGACCACGCCTTGACCGGCAAATGCCGCGTCACCGTGGATGGAAATTGGCAGAACTTTTTCACCGGTGGTGTCGTTACGACGATCCTGGCGAGCACGGACCGAACCCTCGACCACTGGAGAAACGATTTCCAGGTGGGATGGGTTGAAGGCCATGGCCAGGTGAACTTCACCGCCGGTAGTCATCACGTTGGACGAGAAGCCCTGGTGGTATTTAACGTCACCGGAACCCAACTCGACCTTCTTCTTGCCTTCGAACTCGTCGAACAGCTCACGCGGGTTCTTGCCGAAGGTGTTGACCAACACGTTCAGGCGACCACGGTGGGCCATGCCGATCACGATTTCCTTGGTGCCGTAGGAACCGGAACGCTGGATCAGCTCGTCGAGCATCGGGATCAGGCTTTCGCCGCCTTCCAGGCCGAAACGCTTGGTGCCCGGGTATTTGGTACCCAGGTATTTTTCCAGGCCTTCGGCAGCGGTTACGCGCTCAAGCAGGTGGCTGCGTACGTCAGCGGACAATACCGGACGACCACGCACACCTTCCAGGCGATGCTGGAACCAGTGGCGTTGCTCGGAATCGGTGATGTGCGTGAACTCAGCGCCGATGGTGCGGCAATATGTCTGCTGCAACGCTTCGTGAATTTCGCGTAGGCTCGCTTCCTCTTTGCCGATGAACAGGTCGCCGGCACGGAAGGTCGTATCAAGATCGGCATTGGTCAAGCCGTAATGATTGATCGACAGGTCAGCAGGTGCAGGACGCTTCCAGAGCCCCAGCGGGTCAAGCTGGGCCGCCTGGTGGCCGCGCATCCGGTAGGCCTGGATCAGTCGCAATACTTCAACTTGCTTCTTCTCGTGCTCACTGCTCACGCTCCCGGCAGAAACCGGTTGGGCGCGGCGCTGGTTCTTTGCCAGCAGCACAAATTGATCGCGAATCGTTGCGTGCGATACATCGGTGGCAGCGTTGCCGTCTGAAGACAACGTCTGAAATTTGGTGCGCCATTCTTCTGGCACAGCGTTAGGGTCGTGCAGGTAGAGCTCATAAAGCTCTTCCACATAGGCAGCGTTACCACCTGAAAGATAGCCGCTGTTCCACATGCGCTGCATCACGCTTTCTTGCATGCTTGGTCACCCTCGATTTGGGGACACCACCGGCGAAAACACCGAGTTTGCTTGCAAACGGCCAAGTGCAGCGACCAAAACAAGCCACTTAGGATCACGCTGATAGTTCGGGTACCAACCCGAATGCCCCTGCTTGTCTCATTTCTTCAAAATAAGAGCCGCGGCTTTGTAAGTCGCTGCTCAAGTTAAAACTACGGCGCCGGTTGAAGCCTGCGCCGTAGCATTTACGGGCACAACGGTCCTGCTTTTACTACAACGTCAGTTACACGCCGCTCTGCAGCAGCATGTTACGGATGTGACCAATGGCCTTAGTCGGGTTCAGGCCTTTGGGACATACGTTGACGCAGTTCATGATCCCGCGGCAGCGGAATACGCTGAACGGGTCATCCAGCGAAGCCAAACGCTCGGACGTCTTGGTATCACGGCTGTCTGCCAGGAAGCGGTACGCTTGCAGCAGGGCAGCTGGACCCAGGAACTTGTCCGGATTCCACCAGAAGGACGGGCACGAAGTCGAGCAGCAAGCGCACAGAATGCACTCGTACAGACCGTCGAGCTTCTCGCGCTCTTCCGGGGACTGCAGACGCTCGATGGCCGGAGCCGGCGTGTCGTTCTGCAGGAACGGCTTAACTTTCTCGTATTGCTTGTAGAAGATGCTCATATCGACGACCAGGTCACGGATAACCGGCAAACCTGGCAGTGGACGAACGATCAGCTTGTTGCCTTTGACCACGGCGGACAGCGGCGTGATGCACGCCAGGCCGTTTTTGCCGTTGATGTTCATGCCGTCGGAACCGCACACACCTTCACGGCAAGAGCGACGATAGGAGAAACCTTCGTCCTGCTCTTTGATCAGTGCCAATACATCCAGCACCATCAGGTCTTTACCACCGGTATCGACCTGGAATTCCTGCATGAACGGCGCGGCGTCCTGATCAGGGTTGTAGCGGTAAACACTGACTTTCAACATGGCAGCCACCCTTAGTAAGTCCGAATTTTCGGTTCAAACGTCGGAACCGTCTTCGGCGAGAAGTTCACGGCACGCTTGGTCACGCGCTTGTCACCCGGGAAGTACAGGGTGTGGCACAACCAGTTTTCGTCGTCGCGATCTTCAAAGTCTTCACGGGCGTGGGCACCACGGGATTCCTTACGAACCTCGGCGGCGATTGCAGTCGCTTCGGCCACTTCCAGCAGGTTTTGCAGTTCAAGGGCTTCGATACGAGCGGTGTTGAACGCCTGGCTCTTATCGTTGATCTTGACGTTGGCGATGCGCTTGCGCAGGTCAGCCAGCTGGGCGATACCCTTCTGCATGTATTCGCCGGTACGGAATACACCGAAGTAGTTCTGCATGCAGCTTTGCAGTTCGCGACGCAGGGTAGCCACGTCTTCGCCATCAGTGCGCTCGTTCAGAGCGTTCAGGCGCGCCAGGGCGGCCTCGATGTTGGCGTCGGTAGCGTCGTCGTATTCGATGCCGTCGGTCAGCGCCTTTTCCAGGTGCAGGCCGGCAGCACGGCCGAAGACCACCAGGTCGAGCAGCGAGTTGCCGCCCAGGCGGTTGGCGCCGTGAACCGATACGCACGCCACTTCGCCTACAGCGAACAGACCGTGGATGATCTCGTCCTCGCCTTCGGCGTTCTGGGTGATCGCCTGGCCATGAATGTTGGTCGGCACGCCGCCCATCATATAGTGGCAAGTCGGAACAACCGGCACCGGAGCAACCACCGGGTCAACGTGAGCAAAGGTCTTGGACAGCTCACAGATACCTGGCAGACGGCTGTGCAGTACTTCTTCGCCCAGGTGATCGAGCTTCAGCAGTACGTGGTCGCCATTCGGGCCACAGCCGTTGCCGGCAATGATCTCTTTAACCATCGAACGAGCCACAACGTCACGACCCGCCAGGTCTTTCGCGTTCGGAGCATAACGCTCCATGAAACGCTCGCCGTGCTTGTTGATCAGGTAACCGCCTTCACCACGGCAACCTTCTGTAACCAGTACACCAGCGCCAGCGATACCGGTCGGGTGGAACTGCCACATTTCGATGTCTTGCACCGGTACGCCAGCACGCAGTGCCATGCCGACGCCGTCACCGGTGTTGATCAGGGCATTGGTGGTCGACGCGTAGATACGGCCTGCACCGCCGGTCGCCAGCACGGTAGCCTTGGCGCGGATGTAGGTGGTTTCACCGGTTTCGATGCAGATGGCGATTACACCGACGAATTCGCCCTGGGCGTTTTTCACCAAGTCGACCGCGTAGTACTCGTTCAGGAACGTGGTACCGGCTTTCAGGTTGCCCTGATAAAGGGTGTGCAACAGCGCGTGACCGGTACGGTCGGACGCGGCGCAGGTACGGGCAGCCTGCCCGCCTTTACCGTAATCCTTCGACTGGCCGCCGAATGGACGCTGGTAGATACGGCCTTGCTCGGTACGGGAGAACGGCAGACCCATGTGGTCCAGCTCGAACACCGCGGCCGGGCCTTCCTGACACATGTATTCGATCGCGTCCTGGTCACCGATGTAGTCGGAACCCTTGACGGTATCGTACATGTGCCAGCGCCAGTCATCGTTCGGGTCGGCGGAGGCGATGGCGCAGGTGATGCCACCCTGGGCCGATACGGTGTGGGAACGGGTCGGGAACACCTTGGTGATCACGGCAGTCTTGTGACCGCCCTGGGCCAGCTGCAGCGCAGCGCGCATGCCAGCACCGCCGCCACCAATAATGATGGCGTCGAATGAAATAGTTGGAATGTTAGCCATGAATCAGATACCCCAAAGAATCTGCACACCCCAGACGAAGTAAGCGAACATCGCGACGCCGCATACTGCCTGGAAGAGGAAACGTACTGCAGTCGCGGACTTGCCCAGCGCCATCGGCGTCAGGTAGTCGGTCGCGATGGTCCACATGCCTACCCAGGCGTGTGCGCCCAGGGCAACAAGGGCCAGCAGACTGAAGATTCGCATCGCATTGTGGGAAAACAGGCCGTGCCATTGCTCATAGCCGATGCCCGGGTTTGCGACGAGGTATCCGATCAGGAAAATGAAATAAGCCGCGAGAACGACCGCAGACACACGCTGTGCCATCCAGTCATAGAGGCCCGAACGCGAAAGGTTCGTAACGCTGGTTACCATATCCAAACTCCTGCCAGAACGATCAGCACCACGGAAATGGCGATGATGATTTTCGAGCCCAGGCGGCCGCCTTCCAGCGTCTCACCGATGCCCATGTCCATGA
>Ga0209070_100269_pt1 | contig 48665 bp, 39 predicted proteins | sample SynthPrep_5_END__FD_187205 | JGI IMG/M metagenome (GOLD analysis project Ga0209070, IMG submission 187205) | Synthetic microbial communities from Ohio, USA - SynthPrep_5_END_DS10_MetaG (SPAdes) (version 2) | ecosystem: Engineered > Bioreactor > Aerobic > Activated sludge | place: USA: Ohio... | reverse complement strand
CGACGCGCCATAAGCTGACGCGTTACAGCGGTAGCCTGGCCGTGGTGCTGGGCGTTCACGCGCTGGCCATCGCGCTGGCGCTGAACTGGACCGCCCGCCCGCCCATCGAATTGCCCCCACAGGCAATGATGGTCGAGCTGGCCCCGGTTCCGGCCCCGCCACCGCCTGCTCCGCCGAAAGTCGTCACACCGCCGCAGCCACCGGCTCCGGTTGAAGAGTTGCCGATTCCGAAACTGGCCGAAGCACCGAAAGCTGAAATCGCGGTGCAAAAACCCAAGCCAAAGCCCAAGCCTAAACCGCCGAAGCCGGTCGAGAAGAAGCTGCCAGATCCGCCGAAGGAAAAACCTTCCGAGGAGAAACCGGCCGATACACCACCGACCCCGGCACCGACGGAGAAATCCGCTGCACCGGCGCCCGGCCCGTCGCCGGCACAGTTGGCAGCCAAGGCCAGCTGGCAAGGCACCCTGCTCGCGCATTTGGCCAAGTACAAAAAGTACCCGCAAAGTGCACAGGCACGGGGCAAGGAAGGCTTGAACCGCCTGCGCTTCGTAGTGGATGCCGAAGGTAATGTGCTGTCGTTCGAACTGGTGGGCCGCTCGGGCAACGCCGATCTGGACCGGGCCACCCTGGAAATGATCCGCCGCGCGCAGCCGCTGCCCAAGCCACCGGCCGACATGCTGAACAATGGATCGATTGAAATTGTTGCGCCGTTTGTTTACTCGCTGGAACGCCGCCGCTAAGTAGCAAGATCAAAAGATCGCAGCCTTCGGCAGCTCCTACAAAGGATCGCATTCCAATGTAGGAGCTGCCGAAGGCTGCGATCTTTTGCTTTTTGCCATAGTCGCATTCCACACTCAGTCTGATAACGTGCGTCTATCGATTGCAGCCGGTATGCTTGGCCCGCATCTTCATGGACGCTTGCTATGACCCTCACAGAATTACGCTACATCGTTACCCTCGCCCAAGAGCAGCATTTCGGCCACGCCGCCGAACGTTGCCACGTCAGCCAGCCGACCCTGTCGGTGGGCGTGAAAAAGCTTGAAGACGAACTCGGTGTGCTGATTTTCGAGCGCAGCAAAAGCGCCGTGCGCCTGACCCCGGTCGGCGAAGGCATCGTCGCCCAGGCGCAGAAAGTCCTCGAGCAAGCGCAAGGCATCCGCGAACTGGCCCAGGCCGGCAAGAACCAGCTGACCGCGCCGCTGAAAGTCGGCGCGATCTACACCGTCGGCCCGTACCTGTTCCCACACCTGATTCCGCAACTGCACCGGGTCGCCCCGCAGATGCCGTTGTACATCGAAGAAAACTTCACCCACGTGCTGCGCGACAAACTGCGCAACGGCGAGCTCGACGCGATCATCATCGCCCTGCCGTTCAACGAAGCCGACGTGCTGACCCTGCCGCTCTACGACGAGCCGTTCTACGTCTTGATGCCGGCCCAGCACCCGTGGACACAAAAAGAAACCATCGACGCCGGTCTGCTCAACGACAAGAGCCTGCTGCTGCTCGGCGAAGGCCACTGCTTCCGCGACCAAGTGCTGGAAGCCTGCCCGACCCTGACCAAGGGCAACGATGGCGCCAAGCACACCACGGTTGAATCCAGCTCGCTGGAAACCATCCGCCACATGGTCGCGTCCGGTCTGGGCATCTCGATCCTGCCGCTGTCGGCGGTCGACAGCCATCACTACGCCCCCGGCGTGATCGAAGTGCGCCCACTGTCGCCGCCGGTGCCGTTCCGCACCGTGGCCATTGCCTGGCGCGCGAGCTTCCCACGGCCGAAAGCCATCGAGATCCTCGCCGACTCCATTCGCCTGTGTTCGGTGGCCAAGCCAGCGGCACCGGTTACAGCCGGTTAAGCGAGCGTCATGACGGAGCTGTCGCAAGTGTCGGTGACGGCACTCAAGGGTGTCGGCGAAGCCATGGCCGAGAAACTGGCCAAGGTCGGTCTTGAGAACCTTCAGGACGTGCTGTTTCACCTGCCGCTGCGTTATCAGGATCGCACCCGCGTGGTGCCGATCGGCGCGCTGCGGCCGGGGCAGGACGCCGTGGTCGAAGGCACCGTCAGCGGCGCCGACGTGGTCATGGGCCGCCGGCGCAGCCTCGTCGTGCGTTTGCAGGACGGCACCGGCGGTCTCAGTCTGCGCTTCTACCATTTCAGCAACGCGCAGAAAGAAGGCCTCAAGCGCGGCACGCGGGTTCGCTGCTACGGCGAAGCCCGGCCCGGTGCGTCCGGCCTGGAAATCTACCACCCGGAGTACCGCGCCATCACCGGTGACGAACCGCCGCCAGTAGATGAAACCCTGACCCCGGTCTACCCGCTCACCGAAGGCCTGACCCAAGCGCGTCTGCGCCAGTTGTGCCTGCAGACGCTGACAATGCTTAAGCCAGACACCTTGCCCGACTGGCTGCCAACCGAACTGGCCCGCGACTACCAACTGGCGCCACTGGCCGATGCGATCCGCTACCTGCACAACCCGCCCGCCGATGCCGACGTCGACGAACTCGCCCTCGGCCATCACTGGGCCCAGCATCGTCTGGCCTTCGAAGAACTGCTGACGCACCAACTGTCGCAACAACGCCTGCGCGAAAGCATGCGTTCGCTGCGCGCGCCAGCGATGCCGAAAGCGAAAAAGCTGCCGCCGAAATACCTGGCCAACCTCGGTTTCAACCCGACCGGCGCGCAACAGCGCGTCGGTAACGAAATCGCCTACGACCTCAGCCAGCACGAACCGATGCTGCGGTTGATTCAGGGCGACGTCGGCGCGGGTAAAACCGTGGTCGCCGCCCTCGCCGCACTGCAAGCGCTGGAGGCCGGTTATCAGGTTGCGCTGATGGCGCCGACCGAGATCCTCGCCGAACAGCACTTCATCACCTTCAAGCGCTGGCTCGAACCGCTGGGCATTGAAGTCGCGTGGCTGGCCGGCAAGCTCAAGGGCAAGAACCGCGTCGCCGCGCTGGAGCAGATCGCCAGCGGCACGCCGATGGTGGTCGGTACCCACGCGCTGTTCCAGGACGAAGTGCAGTTCAAGAACCTCGCGCTGGTGATCATCGACGAACAACACCGCTTCGGCGTGCAGCAGCGTCTGGCGCTGCGGCAGAAAGGCGTCGGCGGGCGCATGTGCCCGCATCAACTGATCATGACTGCCACGCCGATTCCGCGGACGCTGGCGATGAGCGCCTACGCCGACCTCGACACCTCGATCCTCGACGAACTGCCACCCGGACGAACGCCGGTTAACACCGTGCTGGTCACCGACACCCGTCGCGTCGAAGTCATCGAACGCGTGCGCGGTGCCTGCGCCGAGGGCCGTCAGGCCTATTGGGTGTGCACGCTGATTGAAGAATCCGAAGAGCTGACCTGTCAGGCCGCCGAAACCACGTTTGAAGACCTCACTCTTGCCCTCGGCGAACTGAAAGTCGGGCTGATTCACGGGCGCATGAAACCCGTCGAGAAGGCCGCCGTCATGGCCGAATTCAAGGCCGGCAACCTGCAACTGTTGGTCGCGACCACAGTGATCGAAGTCGGCGTCGACGTGCCCAACGCCAGCCTGATGATCATCGAAAACCCCGAACGCCTCGGTCTCGCGCAACTGCACCAATTGCGCGGGCGCGTTGGCCGAGGCAGCGCCGCCAGCCATTGCGTGCTGCTCTACCATCCGCCGCTGTCGCAGATCGGTCGCCAGCGCCTGGGCATCATGCGCGAGACCAACGACGGCTTCGTCATCGCCGAAAAAGACCTCGAACTGCGCGGCCCCGGGGAAATGCTCGGCACCCGCCAGACCGGTCTGCTGCAATTCAAAGTTGCCGACCTAATGCGCGACGCCGACCTGCTGCCCGCCGTCCGCGACGCCGCGCAAGCCCTGCTGGAACGCTGGCCAACCCACGTCAGCCCATTACTCGATCGCTGGTTGCGTCACGGGCAGCAATACGGCCAAGTGTGAGCACCGTCGCAGTTTCTGACAGATCGTTCTGACCAAGCTGGTTATACTCCTGCCATTGTTTCAAAAACGGATACAGACCATGACCGAAGCCGCTCTCGCCCCCGAATCCCCGCACGCGCCATCTGTCATTCGGCTGCTGCTAGGCAAGCTGGGCATCGCCTACGAAGAAGTGCTCGACCACCACGGCCTCAATGCATCGCGCAAGGTACAAGCCGTGTTGCTGGACGACGCCGTCGGCGCGCTGATGGTGCTGTTTCCGCAGAGCCAATTGCTCGACCTCAACCGCCTCGCCGAGCTCACTGGCCGGCGCCTGACCGCCGTCTCGACCGAGCGCCTGGAAAAGATGCTCGGCAAACACAGCCTGAGCCTGCTGCCGGGCCTGCCAGCGCTGACCAGCTCGCCGTGCCTCTACGAAGAAAGCCTGCTGCGCGAACCGAAGTTGCTGATCAACTCCGGCGAGCCGGGCCTGCTGCTGGAAATCGCCAGCGAAGACTTCAAGACCATGCTGACCAAGGCCAGCGCCGCCAACTTCGGCGAAGCCCTGAGCAGCATCCGCCCGAACCTCGACCGCCCGGACGATGACCGCGAGGAAATCACCCAGGCCGTGCAAGCGTTCACCGCGCGGCGCATTCAGCAGCGTCTGGAAGCGACCATCGAGATTCCGCCGCTGGCCGAAACCGCGCAAAAAATCATCAAACTGCGCGTCGACCCCAACGCCACCATCGACGACATCACTGGCGTCGTTGAAACCGACCCGGCGCTGGCCGCGCAAGTGGTGAGCTGGGCGGCATCGCCGTACTACGCCTCGCCGGGCAAGATCCGTTCGGTGGAAGACGCGATCGTTCGCGTACTCGGCTTCGATCTGGTGATCAACCTCGCGCTGGGCCTGGCCCTCGGCAAGACCCTGAGCCTGCCGAAAGACCATCCGCAACAAACCACGCCGTACTGGCAGCAGTCGATCTACACCGCCGCCGTCATCGAAGGTCTGACCCGTGCCATGCCGCGCGCCCAGCGCCCGGAAGCCGGCCTGACGTATCTGGCCGGTCTGCTGCATAACTTCGGTTACCTGCTGCTGGCCCACGTCTTTCCGCCGCACTTCTCGCTGATCTGCCGCCACCTGGAGGTCAACCCGCACCTGTGCCACAGCTACATCGAGCAACATCTGCTCGGTATCAGCCGTGAACAGATCGGCTCGTGGCTGATGCGCTACTGGGACATGCCGGATGAGCTGGCCACCGCCCTGCGCTTCCAGCACGACCCAAGCTACGACGGCGCCTACGCCGAATACCCGAACCTCGTCTGCCTGGCCGTGCGCTTGCTGCGCAGCCGCGGGATTGGCTCTGGCCCGGATGAAGATATTCCGGATGCGTTGCTTGAACGTGCGGGCCTGACTCGCGACAAAGCCAACGACGTCGTCAGCAAAGTCCTCGAAGCCGAAGTGCTGCTGCGTGAACTGGCCTCGCAGTTCAGCCAGGCCTGAATGCAAAGCGGGCAAGCTACCTCCAGTTGGAGCGACGCTTGCCCGCGATGGGCCAACCTGCGGCTTAAGCCGACTTGTCCAGGTAACGGATCACCCAGCCTTTATCGTACCCAGAGTCGGTGAAATACACTCCGCCCACCACGATGCGCCCATCGTCCATTACCGCCATGCCGTGGGGGTATTCGAAACCCGCGCTTTCATTGAAAACGGTAAATCCCGAACCAAAGAAAGAGGAGTCTGGAGAACCATCCGCCAGAAAGCGTGCGGTGACCGCGCTGAGATTCTCATCAAGCGCGCCAGTGCCACTGTTACCGCAAACGATGACTGAACCGTCCGTACGCGGCACGCAATGCAACCATCTGACGCCTTGGGACACAGGTGACGAAATCAGTGGTTGACCATCATTGAACACCCGATTGTAGGAGCCGCTGAGATTGAGCACCGCAATCAAGCCCTGAGAGACGCCCTCCACCGCCGCACCGCCGGCCACAACAATCTTGTCGTCGACGATTGCCGCAACGTCCAGGCTTATCCATTGATCGTGGGGCACGTCCACCGCGCCTTTGATTCCAAAACCTGTGTCAACCTTACCCGTAGCGTCGAAACGAGTAACGAAGGCGCCATGCGCACTCACCGCAAAGTAATTGCCGCAGATCACCACGGCGCCGTCAGCCTGGGTCGCGGCCGCTTGCGCAACGATGTCAGAAGGCGAAATCTCTGCAAGCTCTAAGAACGCAAAGCCCGTGTCGTTGAAGGTCGTATCGGGTGAGCCATTCGGCTCGAACCTCAGAACGATACCTTTTGTCCGGCCGGAAGCATCCTCAACGTTACTGACCACGACGATTTTTTCGTCCAGTTGTTGAGCGACCATCCCTGCTGCGCCAGCCCCTGCGGCACCGCTGGCAGACGCTTGCACCACCCCGGTATATCCGCCGCCGCCCATCTTCGCGTAGGGAAGATAGAGCACACCTTGTTCCCCGAAAGACGTCTGCAGTTGGCCGTCCTCGCGCTGTCTGACCAGCACCAGACCCGTCGAGTTATTCGCGCCCTCTTCCGTGTACTGAGCACGAACCAGCCAGCCGCCATCGCTCAGCGGTGTAAACCCGAGGATCCGGCTCATGTAAAAATTTTCTTTCAGCCTGATCTCGACGTAGCCGGAGCCTTCTCCACCGAAAGCTGAGTCGAGAACACCGTCTTCAAGCAGACGAACGATCCGCGTAGGCGCACCGGGCGTTGAAAGGCGAACGGCAACCAACAATTTGTTTTGCGGCAGCGCCAGCAGCGCCCTGACGTCATATCCCGAGAATTCCGGGAATGGAAATCTGAGGATGCCACCGTCGCCGAAGGTCGGATCGTTATTCAAGGATGGCGTGCCCGCCAGATAGCGCACGAAACGCCCAGGGACGTTGGGAAGATCAGAATGGACGGAGAGTTCGATGCACACCACGATCCGGCTGTCCCCCATGACGGCCAAACCTCGCGCAAAGGCTTCCCCTGCGCTGTCTTCAAACAGCGCATGCCCCGTACCGTTGAAAGCCGTATCCGGTTTTCCATCAGCAAGGAAGCGCGCCGTCACCATGGCTGATTCACCCTGACCGACAACAACGATCGAACCACCCACCTGTGAGGTGTGCGTCCATGCCAACCCTTTTAGTAACGGCGAAAACAGCGGCTTGCCACCATTGAACACAAGGTTGGCCGCGCCGCTGGTCGTGAATGCAGCGATCAACCCACCGTCGAGACCATTACGCAGAGCTTGGCCCGCGACGATAATCCTGCCATCGCCTTCACGTACCGAAATCGATTGCAGAAAACTCTCGCCTTCATCATCGGGCATCAACACGGCCACACCGTTGTTGAATTGACTGTCCGGCGCGCCACTTGCGTCCAGACGCGCCAGAAAAACTCCACGACCTCCCGATCCGTCCTGGTATGAACCGCAGACCAGCACCTTGCCATCGGCTTGAATGGTGATGCCGTAGACGTTATTCGATGTGGCGACATCCACAACCACATAGCCCGAACCGTTGAATGATTGATCGAGTGACCCATCCGCTAGCAGACGAATCACAACACCCGCCGGCAGTGGTGCATCATCAAAAAACACGAAATGGAGCAGGACGATTTTGCCATCCACCTGCCGGGCCGTTGATCGTGATGGGAGGTGGGCAGTCTGTGAGGATCCGGTGTTCGGGTGACTTGCCTCACGCGGCACGCTAGCGGGATGGGGATTGCCGTAATGGGAGATAAACCGCATGCCGTTGGTGCCGAACGCCTCGTTCAGTTCACCGGTATTTTTCAGGCGGACCAGTGCAAGGCCAACGTCATTGGAGGTAGTCGAGGAATATTGAAGGTGTATCAGCCAACCATCATCCTCAAGCGCATCGAGACCGGATACATAGCTGATCCGAGCCCCTTCCAGCGCTATTTCAACAAAACCTCTGCGCGCCGGACCGAAGGTTTCGTCCAGCGAACCGTCGTCATTCAGCCTCGCAATGGCAACCGGGGCATTCGCTCCCGTTAAAGGTATCGCAACGAGTAATTTTGCATCGGGGAGCGCCAGGACCGCCGCCGCTTCGTCGCCCGCGATACCAGGTATCGGTAAGGTCAGCACGCCATCCTGAGCAAATGTCGGATCGAGAGACCTAGGGATCGAAATACTGTGTGTCTGCGTCATGAGCTTGCTCCATCAAGTCAGTTAAGTCCCTTAATGCCGGAACTGGAACTTGAGTAGAGCATCGCGCCTGTGCACGAAACACCTGATAGAAATGACAGTTCGGCTGTCTTTGCGAGCCTGAGTAATGGCCTTACAAGACAAGCGCACCGTTATTCAGTGCGCGTGCATGGGTTTGTTCAAGTCAACGACTTCTTAAGCTTTAGCCTTCGCCTTTCTTGGTTTCAAATACTTCATCAACCCTTGAAACCACATCACTAGCGCAGGGTTGCCCTTAAGCTGGATCGACTTGTCCTGAATGCCCTGCATAAACGCCAACTGCTTGTTCTTCGCCTGCATCGTCGCAAAGCCATAACCGGCATCTTTAAACGCAATCGCAAACGCCGGCTCCGCCACGACGCCAGACTTGCTGGTGATGCGCTGATCCTTGACCACGAAATGCCGCGCCACTTTCCCATCCAGCGTCTGCAGCTGAAACACCAGATCCTTGTCACCCAACTGCTGCTGGAACGCAGGATTTGTCCGGCTGGCCTTACCCATCAACAAACCCATCATCCACAGAAGAAAACGAAATTTCATGCGCACAGCCTCAAAAGGAAAATGAACGGCCGGGGCAGTGTAAGGGATTCGGACGATAACGCCACTATCTGACTCTGTTGGAGGATGATGCAGACTATTTCCCGCACGATGACCGCCAAGTCACGATTCAGCGCTCGCCGACTGATCGTTCCCACGCTCCGCGTGGGAATGCATCCCGAGACGCTCCGCGTCTCACCACTCACCGTTCCTACACCTGTTGAAACACATCCCTGTAGGAGCCGGCGAAGCCTGCGATCTTTTGATCTTCCGCCCCGCGAATCTATGGGAAATTTCCTGCAAAGTGCGGTGCTGTGCGTGAACTAGGCGAGTTGGCTGGCTATCGATAGGCTCTGTGTGTCGCCGCAGATTGGCGATACGGACGTGCAAGTCCGGTTGGAGTACACATTGGTTATGGCAATTCGCCGAGCGTTTTCCTATGCTCGCGGATCGTTATGGCGGCTGTGTATGGGAGGCCTTCGGGTCTGCCGGGTTACTCCACCGGTCTTGCACACCTATGCACAGCTGCCACCACTTTCGAAGTGCGAGCGAAACGGTGTCGGCTCCTTAAACTGGAGTAAGACCGAATGATCAAACCAACACCCAATCCCCCCGAAAACCCAGACGTTTCGCCCTACGAAACCCTGGAATCAAAGAAATTCCACGAAGCCGCCGAACGCGCCCTCGACCACCATTTCAAACCAGCCGTCGAACCACATCCCAAACGTGAAAACGGCCTCTTCAAACTCTCCCCCGGCACCGACGCCGAAGCCCTCATGGCCAACGCCTCCGAAGATCTCCTGTCCATCAGCGTCATCGCCTGCGACCTCGCCGACGATCTCCACGGCTCCCGCCGCTCGGTGGCGCTGGCCCTGAGCAGAATGGCGGACGGGGTGAGATTGATGGTGGAAGGGACACTCGACCAGATTGAAGTGCGAAGCGTGGCGGCCAAGCCGTAGCGAAGTTTGTGGATGAAAAAAGGGGACGTTAAGTCCCCTTTTCTAAATCTCGATAACAAAAACTAGCGAAAGTCCTCTGCGCTTTTTGGGCGCGCTTCCAAGCCCTGGAGCGCCGCCCGGTTTATGTAGGCATTCCCTCCCTCACCGCAATACTGCCGGAACACTGCCTTGTCGTCCCTGAGCACCGTCAGATAACTCAGAAAGGCTTGATTAACGAGGTAGGTATAAGCACCGTTTTTGAACTTGATGATGTTCAAGTTCACGCTGCCTTCCGAAGCGTTCACGACAAAGAATTTGCCCTTGGGCGGCAAAGCCGTCTTCGGATAGACCATCTCTATTTTGCTCGGCACGCCGTAACGGTACTGAACAAAACCGGCCGTGGGCTTGTTGTTTCCCCGTGCACAAACGGAAACCGTCTTACCACCCTCCAACGGGCAACTGAAGTAAATGTCTTCGTCATCTGAACACAACGTTCCATCCTGCCCGCCCTTCAAAGGCGCTGTTTCTTGCGAGACGCGTTCTGGTATTTGAGTGACATCGGCGCAATTGGACAAACACACCAGCTTCGAAAGCTCCGGAACATCACTTTCAGTAAACAGGTACGTCGCTGAACCGTCACGGTTGCGGGCGTGGTACACGGGAACACTGACGGCCAGCCCCTTGGCAGACACCGGCACCTCGGTATTCCGACCCGAGACGACCCAGCCTTCGGCCTCCCCGCACAACTCCTCCAAAGCGACATCATTGAACGGATCTTTCGTGGGCACGGCGAACGGCTTGGCATCACCTCGGCAGTCGTAGCCATGCCAATAGGGCCCGGTGTTCATATCAATGTCGATCGAGAAAACATAAGCGCCGTCGAGCACCACTTTTCCGCTGTCGTAGGTGAATACCAGCCAGCGACGCGACTTCGCCTGTGATGAGTTTTCCTCCTCCAGGATGTAGCGCTCACCATCTCGATACAGCCAGAAAACACTCATCGCTCCGGCCGATACCGGCCTTTCGGAGAGACTTTGCCCGGACTTAGCGTCTACAAGGAAATCGTCTTTCAGCGCCAGCGCACAGTCGCTGTCGGCGGCCATGCAAGACTCGAGTGACGGGAACATCGGCCCTGCCCCCACAGAGAAAGAACACAGCAATAACGCGATCAAGCCTAATCTTTTCAACTTGCCACCTGTTTCAAAGCGAGTAATCCATCACTTCTTCAAGCCACCAGCATTGCCCACGAACAAACCGATACTCGAATACATAATCGGTATCCGGTTTCTGCAGGATGGCGACGGCGTGATCACCCTGCTCTTCCTTGACGGTCAACGTCAGGCCCTGGGCCTCTCGCTTCGCCGGATCCGGGATTATTGGGAACTTGAGCTGATCACCGCTGAGACTGTTTTTTTGCATCTCGGGCTCGGGGTCGCCGGCCACGGTTGTGACCATTTTCAGCGGCTGTAGGACGAAGGCTTTCTGCAACTCCGCGCGTTCAGAGAAGGCTGAGAGGAATGTTGAAAAGTCGGGCGAGGGACACACTTCACCGTCGATCTTTAACGCTTTCTGGCGGATCTCCTGTTGCAGTTTCGAATCGGCAATGATTTTTGCATCAAGGTCTGCCAGACGCTTTTTGATACTAGTTGCATCCTTGTAGGCACACACAACATCGACGCCGTTTTCAAGGTCTCGGCCGTCTCGGCAATCCTGCAATTCGGGGTCTGGTGGATCACCGCGAAAAAACCGCAACGACAACTGTTCGCCCTGCTTGATGAGTGGCAATTCCAGCGTCCAATAGGTGTAGCCTTCGAAACCACCGTTTGCCTCTTTTTGCCTCATGAGCACGTAAAGGGACTTCCCCGCTCGCTCAGGGAATTTGCGTTCGAAAAAAAACACCGATGCGACTTCATCACCCACGAGCGGCGCCACAAACGAGAGTTCTGGCCTCGTGGCACTCATTGTCGTGTAGAAAACCTCCCCACCGGGAACGTAGGCACCTGTCGTCTGACCTTTGAGTGTGTTCTTCAAGAACAACACGGTGATCTTCTGCCCGCCCACCGTTGCCACCACCGGCGGATGCATTTGCTTGATGGTTTGCAGGTCATCCGCCGTTGCCGTTTGCGCGGTAAAACCGATGATCGATGCGAGCAAGCACACACAACTTGAAAACCTGTTCACTTCCATTACTTCCTTGTCGATCGACGAATTGATCAATCTTCAATAACTAGCGCGAGGGCATCACGATGACTCAGGTTCGCCACATTTCAGCGCTTTTATTTGCTCGTTCTTGATCGGAATCACACAGGCGCGACGCTTCTCACCGGGCGCGCGAAGCTCCGTAGTGCTTAACGTCAGGTGCAGACCGTCATCTGTAAATACAGGGGCCTCGAATCCAGCATCGGCGTAACCGGACTGGAATGACTTGCCGTCAAAACTGCAGAACCGCGTCAATGACAACACTCGCCATCCACCGTCAGGCGCGAGAATTTGGACCGTCAAGCATGGGTTGTCGAACGAGTAGAGATAGCGCGCGACTACATCCTGGTAACGCTTCGCGCCGGATCTGGACACCTTATTCATATCAACCACATCACCCGAGTCATCTGCCACGATCCTGTCCAGATATGCAGCGCGTTCCAGGCTCATTCTGATGATGCAGCTATCGACGGTTGTAGAGTGAAGCGCCGTATCAGGGTCGATATCCGTGGCTTCGAGCGGGCATGTGGTATCGCGCAACTTGATCCACGCACGCTGTGACTCTCTGGCGATGGCCATGAAAGCCTTGCCCTGTTCAGGGTCGCGTTTTTGCTGAACCTCAAACCTTGCCATCAGCTTTTTGTAGCTGGCATTGAGGTTGGCGTCGGCCCGCTTAAGTTCGGCCGCCACGCATTGATTAAATTCCAAGCTAGAGGTAATGACTTCGCATTCGTCCTCGGCGTGCGCATATAACGCGCATAGCATCCCAAGAGGTAACGCGATAAAGCGGACAATCCTGTTCAATTTTTCATTCCCTGATGTGCAGTTCGCTCAATCACTCTTTGCGGAATTTTCTGCGCCTTGCCGTCGGCGCTCATCGCGTCGCGGTACTCGCGGTAATAACGCTGCGCTTCTTCTTTCCGATCAAGGCGCCAGAGTGAATCGGCGATGTTCAACATCAGTACCGTGCGCTTACCAACGGCCTCAACGCCGCGATAAAACTTCAGCGCCAGCTCATCGTTACCGCCCTCGGCCAAGTAGAAAGCCAGATCGTTAAAAGCTTGAACATTGCGCGCCGGTGGGTGACAAGCCATATAGGACTCTGGACTTATAGTGCGAAGATTGAATGCGAGTTCTTCCACGCGAGATTGCGGCATCTCAATATTTGAGACCTGCTTCAATAAGTCCTTTGGAGACGGCGTCTGCATTACGAGATCAGGCGCATCCTCTTCCCCGGAAGTCCACCGATTGCCCTCCCACTTGCCGTAGCAAAACCTGGCTGCGTGCTGACTGAGCACGCAACCGGTCTCCATTGAAATGACCCCGCAACCAGTTTCCTCTGTCGGGATTTCTTCACCCTCCTGGCCAATGACAACGCCATACAGAGTCTGAAGGAGGAGCAATGTTTTCTTGTCGGGACTTAACCAAGCCTCATGCGTTTCAGTACCCACCGCGGGTACATAGAGGGGAAACGTTTTTCCATTGGCGGTAAACGAGGCAACCGCCGCCTCCGCAGCAGGCCTGCCCCATGTCTTGTCCTTCAGCGTCACTAAGTGCCCGCCAACCCCCACGATCTGAATATTTTCAGACAAGGCATTGGCTGAAGCTGACAGGCTCATGACAATCATCAACCACTTAAGACCGCCCGCGAGAAGACGGTTCATCCACTCACTCCTCATCCATCGGCGACGATTCCACGTCGGTCATGCTCAGCAGCCGGAATTCGTTGTTCACAAATTCGTAGTAACGGTCCCGGTTGCCGCTTTCCAACGCGTTCCCCTGGGCGTCTTCTTCACCGTCGAGCGTGATGCCGGAGACGATGATCAGGCGACTGTTGGGCTGGTAGACCATGCCGAACGTGCTGCCGTCGTAAGCATTGGGCAGACCGCCAACCACTTCACCGGTCTGAGCGTCCAGCACTTCGCCGCAAATCGCGCTGCCGCCACAGCCGAGCCTGTGCAGGATGTAATGGCCGGCGAAGTTGACCTTGCCTTTCAGGGCTTGCACCCGTGCTTGGTCCATCATTGGGCTGCTGTTTTCTTGCGGCACCAGCTTATGGTTGGGGCCGGTAAAAACTGGCGTGATGGTGTAATCCTTGAAGGTTGGATCGGCAGCGAATGCCATGGACGCGGCAGCCAATATCAAGCTGCCGAGAAGAACCGAAAATCCTTTCACGTAGTAACTCCATCGAGGCAATGCATTTTGGGTGTGTTCATTTGAAGGCAATGCCGCGCACCGCTTTCCTGATTTTCTCGAACTCTTCGTTGCTGATCGCCAGCGGGGCGGATGAACCCGATTCCGCCGAGCCAATCAGCACGTCTTTACCCCTCAGCAGGCAAAAAGCGATGCGGGTAATGTGCCGTCGTGACTTGTCGTGGAAACCGAAGATAAAACCCGAAGAGTTCTCCCCACCCCATTGTTCGAAGGTGTAGGTATTCGCACGACCCGCCAGAGAGTTGGGCACCCAGCCCTGATCGGTAAGGGTCGCCGGACACCTGCGGTCGTTGTCGTCACGCAGGACTTGCACCGCAAACGCATCGTCTACCGGGGGTTTCCAGTCGGTGAGAAGCGAAAAGTACTCCGAGTTTTCACACATCAAACCAAACCACGGCTGGCTGAGTTCACCGTGTTTCTCGAAGTGCCAGTCGGCACCACTCGACGTCTGCGCTTGCCACAAGCTGGGGGCGCTGGACGGTTTGGGCAGTTGTTTGGCTGCGATAAATACCGAATAGAAATCATCGAACTTCAGCCATTGGTTCTGCAGCAGCGGCATGGAGAACCGACACGAACCCATGTCTACAACTGTCTCGGTCGGGCCTTGCGCAACCGGCGACTGGCCGGGCTCGTTACCGACCAACACAGCAGCTGCGGCGGTCACATAACCCACCTGTAAAAGCACGACCAGACCAAAGATCAATTCGCGGAGGTATCGTAGTTTCACTTCGCATCCTTCGAATTAATCAATTGCAACTCACCATCCCGATACAACACCTCACACCCCACCCACGCCGGATCCACCTGCGGCATCACCGCCGACGGCTTGCGCAACTCCCGCAACAACGTCGAGCCATGCGACAAGCGCCCACCCATTCGCGCAATCACCGCCCGCGCCGCTTGATAGTGCGCGTGCCGCCCCGGATCGAGGGTGTCTTCGAGCAGGATGTCCTCGCCGAGGATGCCTTGCACCTGCCCCGGATAAATCATGAACCCGGTGGCCTGCTCCGCACCTTCGCGACCGTCCTGCCAGAAGCTGCCGTCGCGAGTGCGCACATCCGGATGCGGTGCAAACCAGTGTTCGCGATCCGCCAGCGGCATGGCGTGGTGCAGACGGAAGAAGATGCGCATGAGGTTGTCGCGATACCACTCGCGCACTTGCAGGTAGTAGCCGCGCAGGCCCGGCAGGCCGGTCGAATGCGCGAGGCGGATCAGCCCTGACCATTGCGGGAATGCTTGTAACGGCAGCTCAATCGCCGTAGGTCGAGGCGTAGCGGGATCGGTTTCCCACGGCAATCGATGCGGACTGTTTTCAAGGTTGTCGTAAGCGGTCGGCGGGCGGCCCAGCCAATCACCGCCGCTGCTGGCCAGCGCTGTAGCGATGCAAAGATTGCCTTGCACCACGAACACGTAAAACCGGGTGAACCAGTCCGCGAGTTGTTGGCCATCGGCACTCTGGGCGACGAGTTCGGCCAGTTCCTGATCGAAGCGCTGCAAGCCATTTTCAAGGCTCAGCAAATGGCCGCGAGCCTTGCGTTGCATACGCAAAAACAGCGGAAACGAACGCAGCATCTTCAGCGGTTGCCACGGCAGATGCGGCGTCGCACCGCCGACTTCACCGGCGTAGTTAGCGGCGCTAATGCCCCAGTCGGCCAGCCGGGCGAGAAACAGATCATTGTTGATATAGGACGCGCCGCCGAACACGGCGGTGAACGGCTCGTTGTCCTGCAACACCCGCGCATCCCAACGCGCCATGATCGCCGGAATACTCGCGGCGGCTCGGCGTTGGGCGTATTCCACCAACACGCTCGGTTGCGGCGGCAGGATCTCGGCGATATTGGCGGCGGTCAGGTGGCGGCGCCAGCCGTAATCGCTGATCGGCCGGTATTGCAGCAGCCACAGTTGTGAGCCGTCCCAGGCCCACTCGACGTCGCCGGGCACGTAGTGGAACACGCGCAGCACGTCTTGCAGAAAGCGCCACAGCAAGTCTTCGGTCAAGCCGTGGGATGGCGTGAATGTGCCGCTGCGCCAGGCATCACCGAGCCGCGAAAGCGTTGCCCGTGAGGGGCTGACGTGACCGTCGGCCAGCGATTCGAGATGGCCTTCCACCCATTCCAGTTCTACCGAGAGATGGCGCACGAAAGCGATCCCGGACACTACCGGCGTGATGAAGCGCTGCACCACCACTTCCTCGACGCCCTCGGCCGTCAATTCAGCAATGCGTTTCGGCACATTGACGGTCGGCTCGCGCAGATAGGTGGTGCTCAAACCGGCATTCGCCGAATCGGCCTGATCCTCGCCATAACTGGAGGAGCGCACCGCCCAAGTCACATCAGGTTGGGCGGCGAGAAATGCCGGCAGACGCGGATCGTCGCAATCGTTGAGCGTCAGTGCCGCCGGCACTGGTTGCCGCGCCAGTTCAGCCAGGCGCAAACGCCCGCCCTTGGTGTGCGCGACAAATCCTCGCTTGCCCGACTCCAGCCACTGCGCGAATTCGGCGGGCGAGTCGATCCACGGGTAATGACCCCAACCGGGTTTCAGGCTGATGCTCAGATCGGCGCGGGCGAGAATCGCCGACCACGCCGCCGCTTGCTCGATGCCGAGCACCGCGTCCTGATCGCCCCAGACCAGCTCGACCGGATCGGTGATCCACTCCAGCAGTGGCAACGCGGTATCGGCCCGCACCAGATCCCAATGCGGCACGAATGCCCGGCAGCGCGCATAGCCGGCGCCCATGCGCTGGTACTGCGCAGGCGTCCAGGTCTGGTTGGAAAACTTGCGCGCGAACAGCGTGGGTTTGTTCGACAGCAGCCAGTGAATGGTCTTGCGGATTGGCAGCGGTGACATCAGTGCCGGCAACCGCCGCTGCCACAAAAATGCACCGACCGGCGCCAACAAAACGCTGCGGGAAAAGTGTCCGGGCCGATGCTGCAACGCATGCAATACAAGCAACGCATTGACCCCGACTGCCATGATCGCGCTGCCCTTCTGCGTCATCGCCAACAAGGTCTGCGCGTAGTCCGCCAGATCCTCGCAGGGTGGCAGCGGATTGGCGCCGAAGCCCGGCAACTCCAGCGGCACCACGTCGTAGCGCTGAAAGTGCGGCAGCGCGTCGTCCCACCAATCGGCAGCGCTACCGTTGCCGGCTAGCAGGTACATCAACGGCTTGCTCATGAGCGATCCTCAGGTCAGATCGCGCAGAGCGGCGTCGAGGGTTGGATAACGGAATGTGTAGCCAGCCTCGGTCAAACGCTGCGGCACCACGCGCTGACCGTCGAAGAACAACTGCGCCATCTCCCCCGCTATTGCACGCACTGGCGCGGCGGGGATGTGGAACCACACCGGGCGCTTGAGGACCTTGCCGGCCTGCTCGGCGAACGCTGCCTGACTGACCGTTTCCGGCGCGACCATGTTGTAGGTGCCACGCAGAGTGTCGTCGTTGAAAGCCCGCGCGATCACCTGAAGCACATCGTCGCGATGCACCCAACTCATGATTTGCTGACCATCGCCCATGCGCCCGCCGAAACCCAGACGGAACGGCAGCAGCAACGGCGTCAACGCACCGCCGGGACCGAACACTACGCCGAGGCGCAGCACCACCTGACGCACGCCAAACTCGGTGGCCGGTTGCGCGGCGGCTTCCCAACGCGCACAGAGTTCGGCCATGAAACCGTCACCCTTGCTGGCGTGTTCGTGGAGGCTTTCGCTGGCATCGCGCACGCCGTAGAAGCCAATGGCCGAGGCTTGAATCCACAGCGCGGGTTTGTGCTTGGTGTTCTTCAGCCAGGTCATCAACGCTTCGGTGGTGCCGACTCGGCTGGCGAGCAGTTGCGCCTGACGCTTGGGAGTCCAGCGCGGGCCGGCGACAGGGGCGCCGGCGAGATTGATCGCTACGTCGAAGGCTTCGTCGTGGCTGAGTTCATTGAGCGAATGCACGCAGCGGACGCGGCCGTTGAATAGATTGGCCGCGCTCAACGGATCGCGCGTCAGTACGCTGACCGAGTGGCCGGCGTCGAGCAGTTGGTTGACCAAGGCTTCAGCGATAAACCCGGTGCCGCCGGTGATCAGCACGCGTTTGAAAGCGCCACCGGCAAACGGGTTGGACAGGCCTGTTATCTTTACTACAGGAGACTTCCGGCGGTCATGCCGATACAGCCAGAACAACGGAGGCAAAAGTACCAGCAGTGCAAAACCGTCGAGCCACAGGTGCGACCAGACCTGCTGTTGCGCCGAGAGCCACATGTCCTGCGGCGCCCATAACAGGATGCCGGCGCTCAACCAGCCCCACACTGCCGGGGCTTTCAAGCGATTGCCCAAGTGCACCAGCGCAAGCATGTACAACGAATAACTTTGCAGCGTCGCGCCGAACAGCGCGAGCCACCAGACTTGTTGTTCGTGGCCGGCAATAGGTACCGCATCAGCGCCCCAGAATGCGAGTTCGAGGGAGTGCAGATAGCCGTCGAGTAAACCGGAATGCCCGGCCCAGGTCAGGGTGAGGCCGGCGAGAATGTGCACGATTGCGGCGGCGTATAGCCAGAGCACTAACGCGGGGCGAAGCGAGGTCGAGGGGGCTGGCATTCCGTGTCCTGAGCGCATTCCTTGGGGGTGGGGAGTTTAAAGGAAAATCGCGGTCGTCAGATGCTCAAGTATTAAACGTTTAAGCGCTGCGGATTCTGGCTCAGCGCATATGAAAACGCGTTAGCCATGATGGCGGAACGCGTTTGATCACATCGCGGTGAAAAGGCGTCGGGCGCTGTAAACGCCCTTCTTCACTTAATCGCACTAAAAGCAGCTGCTGGCCACTATCGGTTCGGCCACTTCGGACTGAAGTCGCTTAATCGCATTGATGCCCGAGTCGTTACCTTTGTCGGCAGCAAGCTGATAACAGGCCAAGGCGCGAGGAGTATCTTTCTTTCCTAGATCGCCGCTTTTCCAATAATCGCCTAACGAAACGAATGCATGCGTTGATCCCATGGTGGTAGCACGAATCAACTCTTTTTCAACGTCCAGCGGGCGCTGGCAGGGTCCTGAACCGGCCAATTCATTGCCAAAACAATAGAAGCCAGCCAACGACTCAGCACCGCTCGGTGAATCAACGGCTGCTGCTTTGAAAAGAGCCTCAACTTTGCCGTATTCCAATTGCGGGGCCATACCCGACAGACTCAGCCCGGCCGCAGCCGAACTAGATATAGGATCACCTGAAGCGGCCGCGCACAGGTAATTTTCCAAAGTCGCCTCAAAAAGTTCTCCTGTCAGTCGGTATTGCTCAAGGCCGCCCAAGCCAGCAAATCCTTGTCCGCGCTGCCAACAGAAATTCTCCGCACGACTCATTTTCCGCGTACTGGTTACAGAAAGCTCTTTATCAGGAATCGACCAGTCCTCAACCCCATCAAGCGTCCAGCAGGACTTCCGCGAAAAGTTGAAAATCTTGATATTGCTGTTGCCGGCGCGTTTATCCACAACGTTAACGTGGCGGTCATCCACCTTCTCGATCTCTATTCCTTCCACTTTCCCATCGGGCACGGCCACCATTAAGGGAAACGCCATATCGCGTCCCACCTCCGCAGTAACGTAGGTCACAATCCGCCCTATATCCGACGTCCCCTTTAATACCAGCAGCTTCACGGCCTGCGCAGTTAGTCGCTTCTGCGATTCGGCATTAACGGAGAATGCTGGAAGAAACTGTGCAAAGTCTTGCGTAGGGCACGAGCCACGTCCAATTGTCGGGCCACTCCCGGTATCGGACGCGATATTGTCCAAAAACACTGAACGGTCACGACTCATACTGGCGATGCAATTGTTCACCGCTGCCACATGCGCCGAAGAGCCCGGTTCCGTCTCCAACGCATCGACCTGGCAATCGGTATCGCGCAGTTTGATCCAGGCGCGCTGAGCCTCCTGAACCGTTGCCTTTTGGCTCGCCGCAAGAACTGGATCGGTTTGATACCCACCCTCGAGCCGAACCATCAGTTCTTGATAACTGGTATTCAACTGCTTATCTACAGCAACCTTGGCACTCACAGAACATCTTTCCCTCTGAGAGTTCGTAGTGATATTGGCACATGCATCGTCAGCAAATGCATGTCCCCCCAACAGAGATAAACCACCAATCAGCACAGCGGGCAGCACCGGAATAAGATATTTACTCAAGGCAAATTCCAACAATATTTTGCGAAAGTGTATTTTTAAGTCGTGCTTATTCTTCAAGGGAGATAGCCATTTTCAGAGTAGATCCATTCAGATAAACGACTGCTTCGCGCCCATTAATATCGACAGGGGTAGGATTCTGGATCATTCCTTCATCACTAGCCTTCGCAATTTTTGTTAACGTCTTATCCGCAACATTGGCACGCCAAATAGTTTCATCACCATTCTTAAAATAAAACGTCGGCCGTGACTTGCTCCAAATCGGAGCATATATATTCCAACCGGCCTCGGGCCGACCAGCCTGCGCTATCGTTTCATAGCCTGAGGTGTGCGAGTAGTACGCTTGCAATTTTCCATACTCACCACCCCAACCGAATGTCAAACCACTAACAGCATTTTCATCAGTATTTGGCCACTGCTGGAACAGCAAACTGCTTTCCAATGGCGGAGATTTTGAACCGAGCTTATAAACCATCCCCCGCAACTGATTCTTAGAGAGCTGCTGTCGATAGTAAAACGCCCCATCCAAGATTCCCGCGAACCTTTTCCCTTCGTCGTTTGAACCCAAACTCAAAGCACCATCAAAACCGATATCTTTCGCAATCGTGTGCAATACCGGCCTGTCGTTGCGATCAACGTACTCATATAGATTACCCCGGTACGCAATCATCGCCGCATCAAAATGCCCTTCAAACACGATGACATGCAACATGCCTGAAATTGTTTCAGCAGAGATCAAAAATCGCTCGACAGTCCCTTTTTCATTGGGAAGCCATGCTAAATCAATGACCTTCCATGAACGTTCAAACTGTGTGTAGGGTTTATCACCCAACATTAACTTAATATCTTTCTGAGTTGGCCTAGGCGCAATTGGAACCGGCGACAGAAAGCGTATCTGCCGAACATAAGAGTCCTCTAAGCACTCCACTGACTCACAAGAATTACGCTCTGACTCAAGCCATTCACTTTCGATTATTTGTAAAGCTCGCCGATTTTTTATCGGTTTGAAGACCTCACTGAGCTTTTCGTCCATTGCGGACAAAGAAGGAGAACTACAAATTTTCCTCTCTACTTCCGTCGAAGCTTTGCCACAGTCGAAACTCGCAGAAAGTGCGACCGAACTGAATAGCAAAAAGGTTAACGACAAACAGCAGGAGAGCGAATATAAATTTTTCATTGAATCAGACATAAAAAATTTTCCCACCATCGAAACGGATACGTTTACGCTCCGCCTCAAAATCAAATAATTTTGCGCGACAAATAATCCGTCCCCTCTCACACGTAAAGGAAATAGCGCAAAAAAGAGAAGAAAAGTTTGTTCATGCTCATCCAAGTAGACGCTTTCGCGCCAATGCACTGGCTTGTCCGTTTCAACGTCTGTTCTTGTCCGGTGCCAAAGCCAATTGGCGAGCACGCTCTATCGTCGCGCGAATCAGGCAGGCATCGGACCACTCACCGAAAACTGATTTATGCAATTTCGGGTCGGCCTGGCACTCCGCATCTCGAAATTTCATCCAGGCTCTTTGAGTTTCCCTCAGTGCTTTCTGACCGCTTTCGTCCAGCCGGCTCATTCGATCCCGATATACAGAGTTCAACAATGCATCCGCGTCAGGAACCATCAGATCAAGAACACCATTTCCCGAGGGAAACCACTCAACGTCCGCCAATGCCTGTTCGCTTTCATTGTTCCAATTGTAGAGGCCGTTTTCTTCGATCTTCAGTGTGGCGGATCGCTGATGGTGATTCGTCGGATCGCTCTCGCTGACCTCCGAGCGATAAACAATTTCCAAATAGATAGGGTCGGTTGTGCGCTGAGGATCATTCAATAGCGTTTGCCGAACAATGGCCCGTTGCTTTTCGCTCTCAGTGATCTCTATCGAAAAGCACGGATCCGGCCCAGGACGTTCTGCGGACGCCTTCCTCTCCAGGCATTGATTACGAACCGCCATGGAAGGGGTATCCGAACCGCCACCCACATCAACGACTCTGACAAGCAACCGGACTTCCGGGTCTTTGGAAAAGTCGGCCTGAAGGATGGTGGCAATCATCGTGCCCTCAGCCATGACCACAGGCGACAGTATTGAAAGTAAAAAAATGAGGCTGAATCTGAAAAACTGCATTCCTTGGCGTCCGTAAAAAAATCAGTGATCCGTTCAATTCTGAACGGGCCTGCGACAGAAGATAGAGTCAGAACCGACAAGCGGGCCAGATCTATTTAAGTTCTCAACCAAATTCAAAGCGGTCGAGCGCAACAAATAAATCCGTCCCCTTTGATTCCGGCGTGTTATTTAGCTAAAGGAAAGAAAAATGGGACAGACCACTGATAGACCACTTTTTTCTCAACGCCGGATCTATTCGATAGTCAGATTCAAGCCGCGTCATCAGATGCTTGTAACTGACATTCAACTGCGCATTGGCAGCCTTCTTCGCCGCCTCCGAGCAGGGCACCATTTCCAGGCTTGAGGTGACATGGCTGCAGTCATCCTGCGCATAGGCCGCTGAAACCGGCAGCAGCACGGCCAGCAGGGTTAAAACAAAACGGTTCATGATGTTCATCTTTGAGTCATTCAGGCTTTGCGCTTGGCGAGCCGGGGCCAAACCACGTTCGAGCATAATAAAGCGTGGCCTACCCTATTAAACGCAAAACATTGGCAGCCATCACTATTTAGCGCCATTTATTTTCTTGATATAAGACTTGATCAACCCTGCATTTACATAAGGAAAATGTTGCTCCTCACCTTCTTGATACCCTTCTATCCCACTCAAATTTTTATCAAACCGGATAAGCTTATTCACAACCAATTTATTGTCCGCGCTTTTTTCATACGCATAAACTTGATAAAGCGTTCCGTACGTCCCAATACCCCTGCTCGTGATTTCCCATGAAACCAAAACAAGCACGTTTTTCTTACCCTTCACCGGATAAAAGAAAATAGACTCGATTTTTGGATCTGAGCCAGCCACATCGTATTTATCGACAAGACTTCTATTTTTTTTATTGTCGACTCCAACAACATCCAGAACCAAAGAAACAGGGAACTCCTCGCTAGTCGTCTGCAGGAATGATAATTCGCCTCTGCTTACGACGTCAGTTTTAAACGGCCCCTGAATCACCTGCCCCTGCAAATAATCAGAATCCTGCGCACTGCTGGAATTTGCTAGAAGAAAAACAAAAGCAAACATGAAAAAACGGAGCATAGCCAATGACCTCTTAATTAATATTCATGAGTGCAGCAAGTGCTTGAAATCTAGTGTTCCTGTCCGCGTATCCGTTTTGGCCGCCATTCACCATTTGTGTTACGTCGGCCACACTTCCTGTCTTGGCGACCTCGCACAACTTAGTGCCTCCCTGACCAGTTTTCGTGAACCAGAATACGAACGCAGACTCAACACCGTATTCGGTCGACGAAACCAGAAGATCCGGGTTTGCCACAAAATCCTGAATATCCGACGGGTTGCGTTGATTATGTACGTTAGTAAACCGTTGATATTCCGATTTCCCCGTCACCTGCAACATTCCGCGGCCGCGGTATCGATAGCCATCTCGACTAGCCTCATTGCCATTACCCATTCGATCGGCGTAGACGTAACTGGCAAGATTTTCAGCATTCAGCGCGTAATGACTTGTCTCTGTCCAAAGTTTGCTTCTCAACACACCAAAATCACAGCTATCCGTCTGCTCATTATAGCCATTCACTTTATTATGGTATCTGCATCCATAAGTTTTTTTCATTTGCCGCGCGCTGAACCTCAAACCTTCTTCGACAACTCTGAGTTGACTTTCATGACCAACTTGAGACAGAAAATGCGCAATAGCCTTTGGTTGTTCAAGCTTATACGCCAAAGCATATTTATTGAGATAGGGTAAAATATTGGCGTGATGCGCCTCCTCTCCTGCTGGATTGGCAGCCCGAAGCATCTCTAAGGTAATAAGATCACGTGGAGCAGTAAAACTACCGATAAGCGCAATCGGATGAATATGGCGAACATTAGTATCACTGGTAATTCCATGCTGCCCGACAAGCTTGTCCCACCAGCTCAACTTTTTAATTCTTGCTTTTTCTTCAATCCATTCATTATGTGGCTCTGATTCACTATGGCCCATCAATTCATCCAGAGAATCCCATTTTTCTTGTTTGAATTGCCACTCGTTTTCATAGCGTGTAACCATCTGAGAAATCGGCTGTGCGAACCATGGTTTACTCAAAGCCTCTTTTACTTCTGAAGGCGTGAGCTTTTTATCACCGTTTCTGTCTAGTATTTTGTAAAGCTTTTGCTTTGTAGAACCTTCTTCGGCGTTACCGATATTAGGCTGGTAGTTAGCTTGTTCTTCCTCACTAAGGCCTTCCTGTGCATGAAGAAATGCGGCCAAATGATCCACGTTACTCCCAGCTTCATCTATAAAGCTGAAACCTTCCCACTCAAAGGGAGAATGGCGTGACAACGCAGTGTCCGGCTCTGCAAACCACCCGCTAATTTCATTCCCCTCTGCATCACCAAGCAATCCGTCCAGACGCCACCAAAGCGTGTAGGTGGTGGTTCCCCCCATAACAACAGGAACTTTGATCTTTTTTTCCGCTGGTAGCGCGTCCAACACTCCAACTGGGACAAAGAAGTCATATCCAACTTTTTTGTGGGGATCCGTCACCTTCGGAGGATTTGTTGCGCTCATTCCTTGCGTGTGAGTGACCAACACGCTGTCTTTTGGAATTTTTACGAGCGTTTTTCCAGCCGCAGGCAACCCCGCAGCTTTCTCTTTACTCAGTTCGGTAAATGCCTTTACGTCTTCGCAGCTAAACACCTCAACGTGCAATAAATTCTTCGGGGCCGAATCCGAATGGTTTTGATATTTCCCCACATGACCGATCAGACTCCCCGCCGAAATCGGGAATGGAGTTGTCAGGATATGCACAGCGTCCTTTTCGGCTGGCTCACTTTTGGCTTCAAGGTTCCCCTCCCAGACATATCCGAGCACCTCAGCAGGTGTCAAAGGAGGAACAGCATTCCCGCTGACAATTTCCAACAGTTTCTGGTATTTGCCACGCGTCCCGTCGCTCCCGATTCTGACCTGCGTGCCGTGGGGCAAAATAGCTTTTGCAGCGCCTGACTGGCTCGCAGTAGCGCGAACAACGAGACCCTTCTGAGGTGGATTCATCGGGTCTTTTGCAGCGGTACCAATGACGTAAGTGTTGGGTGTCGAGCCGGCTGTCATCTCTCTCTTGAATACCCAGCCTGTTCCGGGCTGGAGGTCGGTATTAGCGGGCGTGACGTTGACCACCTTAAGCCAGCCGTTTTCTTCTTCACCCGTCTCGACGACCGTACCGCGGCTCAAAACCGTTAACACGGTTGCGTACCCTGACTTGCCACGCGGCTCCTGACGAACACGCAAACCGAGGATTTCATCGTCAGCCGACGCTTTGACTTGCAACGTACCCCCACCCCAAAAGGGTGGTCGCGACAATGCTGGAGTTTCTTCGTAGTTCTTCCACTGCAACAAATGCATGTAAAGACTGAAAAAATTCAGGCTTGGACCAGCCGCTGGCGGTGAAGCGGGCGATCCAGCAGGAGCTGGGGGGGCTGGTTGCACCGGCGCTTCCAATCGGTGTTTAACCAATACAAAACCGGTCGAAAACTCAGCCTCAGCCGTACCATAAGCGGATTTCGGGTACGTGCTGTCAATGCGATAAGCGATTACTTCACCGTCAGCGATGCATTTAACTTCCGCCAAGTCAGTTACCAAACCCGAGGCTTCATCGAAATGAACACCACCATGCCAAAGGCCATTGGCCCCCAATGGATAGAACCCATCTTTGGCATTGGCTAAAGCCTTATAAAACTGCTGCGGATCCGTCGCTCCTGCCGCCCCTACTTTTAAGGGATACGACCATTTTTCTACTTTCTTGGTTGTCTCTGTCATTACCAATTACCTGAATTCTGATCCCTGGTGGCTTGGATTGCCGTCGATGTCTTACCCGGAAAAATTGAGCATGCGCTTCGGTTTGCGTTTGATCTTTTCCTCAGACGCATTCAACAACGCCTGATCCATCAAACTCCCCGCCTTATCCTTATCCGCCGCCCCCGGCAGCACCGGCGGTTTAATCCCGATCCCCGTGCCTGAGCCAGCCGACCCACCGGCATTGATCTTGATCACCGGCCCAACCACCGTCACCCCACCGCCATCCAGCTTGATAAAGCTCCCACCCCCAAGAATGGTCAGCTCTGTCCCGGCCTCGATAACGATCTTGTCCCCTGCCTTAAGGTGAATCTCTTTCCCCACGCTGGTGAGCTGCGCAGTCCCCAGCTTCACATGCTGGTTCTGCCCAACCGTGAGGTGGTCATCCAGCTTCGCCTCAATCTTGCGGTCGGAAATCGTGGTGCGGTGTTCTTCAGCCTTCAGCTCGGTGTAGGTATTCTTCACCACCGTGTCGTGACGTTCATTACCGACCCGAATCTTCTGGTCATGCTCAACGTTCTCATCCCAATCCCGCTGCGCATGAATGTAGATCTGCTCCGCACCTTTCTTGTCTTCAATGCGCAGTTCGTTGTAGCCACCGCCACCCGGCGAGCTAAGCGTTTTGAACACGCTGCGCGTCTTGTTCGCCGGCAGTGCGTACGGCACCGGGTTTTCCTTGTGGTACAGGCAACCGGTCACCAGCGGTTGGTCGGGGTCGCCTTCGAGGAAGGTGACGAGGACTTCCATGCCGATGCGCGGGATGCTGATGGCGCCGTAGCGGTCGCCGGCCCAGGAGCTGGAGACGCGTAGCCAGCAGCTGGTTTTGTCGTCGGCGAGGCCTTCGCGGTCCCAGTGGAATTGCACTTTGATGCGGCCGTATTGGTCGCAGTGGATTTCCTCGCCTTTGGGGCCGGTGACCATGGCGGTCTGGCTGCCGAGGACGCGCGGTTTCGGGTGTTCGAGGGCCGGGCGGTAGAACACGTCCCACGGGGTGGCGAGGAAGGTGTTGCGGTAGCCCTGGTGGAAGTCGTCCTTGTTGTCAGTGGTGTCGCTGGTCACGCCTTCTTCGAGCACTTGCGGCTGTTTGCCTTCGTGGAAGAGTTCGGTGAGCAGCCACAGGTCGTTCCACTCGCTGCGCGGGTGGTCGGACAGTTCCATGAAGTGGCCGCTGACCAGTTTGGTCTGGTCGCCGCGACCTTCGGCCTGCCGGTAGTCGGCGCGATGGCGTTCTAGGGCGCGTTGGCTGAGGAACTTGCCACGGGCGCGGTCGATGAAGCGGCCCGGGTAGTCGTAGTCTTCGAGATCCGGCTCAGTGCTCTCGCCTTCGGGTTTGTAGGCGGCTTCCATTTGCAGGCGCGGTTTTTCGAAGTCGTAGTCGCGCCGTGTGATGCGGCTGGTGCGGGTTTCCAGGCGCAGCTTGAAGCCTTTGATCACCGGTTCTTCGGCGACCATGCCGCTGCCCTGCACGTACGCAGTTGGCTGACCGAGTTTGCGGAACACGGTCTGGTCGTCGCCGAATACCAGCAGGTGGCCTTTGTCGCTGTGCTGGAAGTGGTAGTGGATGCCTTCCTCTTCGCACAGGCGCTGGACGAAGTGCAGGTCGGTTTCGTCGTACTGCACGCAGTAGTCGCGGTCCGGGCACGGCTGGCTGAGCTGGAAGTTGTAAGCGTTGCCCTTGATGCCGTGTTCTTCGAGGATCAGCGCAATGATTTTCGGCGCCGACATCTGCTGGTAGATGCGCTGGTTGGTGCGGTGATGCAGGTATTGCAACTGCGGCACCATCGACACTTTGTAGCGGGTCAGGCGCTTGCCGGCATCGCCTTGAGCGACACGGTAGATCTGGCCGTGGATGCCCGAGCCTTGTGGATCGAATGCCAGAAACGCTTGCTTGTGCAGCAGTTGTTCGAGGTCCAGATCCGGGTTTTCGCTGACCAGTTCGAGGTCGAAACGAAACGGCTGACTGATGCCTTCGGTGCCGGTGAACGACAGCACTTGCAGGTCGCCGACGTAGTCTTCGACCTTGAGGCTGAAGTGGGTTTCGTTAGCTGGGTTGAACATAAAGTGCTCCCTGTTCGAATGTCATCCGTTACGCCCGAAGTCGCAGACGTTGCAGCCAGGACGAAGTGGCGCCCAAGGCGTCACGCAATTGTTGGGCAGTGATGGTGCGTGCTGCAGGGTCGAAGCTCAGCGCGGTTCGCAGCGCTGGCCAGCCGTGTTTCGGTAAGTTCGCCGGCGCTTGCAGCTCGCGCTCCAGGTGCTCGTCGCGGGCCTGGGTCGAGGGCAAGCGGCGGAACGGGTGTTTGCCGCCCGCCAGTTCGTAGATCACGCAGGCCACGCCGTACACGTCCGCGCTGGCCGACAAAGGTTGGCCCTCAAGCAGTTCGGGGGCGGCGTAGCCCGGGGTCCAGGCGTTGAAGCGTTCGCGACTCAGATGCGGCAGGCCGGGCATCACACCCTCCTCTGCCTGACCGAGGCCGAAGTCAAAGAGGCGCAAGCCGTCTTCGCTGAGCATGACGTTGCTCGGTTTCATGTCACCGTGCAGCACGCCGCGACCGTGGGCGTAGGCCAGCGTGTCGAGCAGCGGCAGGACGATGTCGCGCAGTTCTTGCCACGGCAGGCCGAGGGGCCGCTCGCAGAGCAATTTGTCCAGGGTCAGGCCACGCATGTATTCCATGGTGATGAAGGCCCGCTGGCAGTCGGTGTCGACTTCAAAGGTGTGCGCACGCACGACGTTGTCGTGGCGCAGGCGTCGGGTCAGGGCGAACTCGCTGTAGAGCAAGGCACTGGCGTCCGGCGATTCGGCAAATTCTTCGCTGAGGATTTTCAGCGCAATGTAAGGGTCGGGATCACCGAACTGTTCGTGCAGCAGATCCCGCGCCCGGTAAACGGCGCCCATGCCACCGGCCCCGAGCAGACGCTCGAGGTGGTAGCGACCGGCGAGTACGTCCGGCAGTGCACCGATGCTGGCCTTGGTTGGCGCCAGCAAAGGTTCTGCCTTGTTCTCCTTGGCGAAGGCGAAGTAGGTCAGGTTGTTGGCCTGTTCTTCGCTCATCAGCAAGTCATCGACTGAGGATTCGATTTCAGTCATTGGCGGATCACCACGGCTGTCAGGTTGTCGCGCGCGGCACCACGCAGGGCGCCGTCGAACAAACGTTCCAGCGCCACGTGCGGCGCGCTGAGGCTGAGGGCGTTGCCGAGGGCATCGCTGCTCAGGCCCTGATACAAACCATCGCTGCAGAGCAAAAACGCATCGCCCGGATAGACCTCGAGTTCCAGTACATCCAGGGTCAGTGTTTCGGCCGCGCCAACAGCTCGGGTCAACGCCTGAGCCGCCGGGTGTGCCGCCGCTTGTTCGACGCTCATTTGCTGTTCGTCGATCAATTGCTGTTGCAGCGAATGATCCTTGGACAGCTGATACAACCGCTGCCCGCGCCACATGTAGCAACGGCTGTCGCCGGCCCAGATGCAGGCCGCGCGATTGCCTTCCACCAACAGCGCCACGACGGTGCTGCCCATGATGCTGTCGTGACGTCCGGCGGTGACCGTCAACTCCTGCCCCAAACGCCGGTTCAGCCAGTGCAGGCACTGGCGAATGGCTTTGAGGCGTTCGTCGAAGTCCTCGTGTTGCGGCAGTTCAGCCAGGCTGGCGACGATCAACTGGCTGGCGATGTCGCCCCCCTGATGACCGCCCATGCCGTCCGCGACCACCCACAGCCCCTGCTGTGGCGAGTCGAGGAAAGCATCTTCGTTGCGCGCCCGCACCTTGCCCGGGTCGGTACGCGCCGCGCTGCGCCAGGCACTGGCCACCAGCATCAGAGCTGCACCGGCATACGGAAGGTGCGCAGTACGCCCATGTCGAACGGGTTCGGCGTGCGCTGGCTGGTCAGCAGGTAGTTGGCGCGCAGGCCACCTACGTCGGCTTTCAGCACCAGCACGTCGCGACCGCTCAGGTACTCGGTCTGCATCAGGTCGAACAGACGGAACAGCGACCATGGGCCGGAGTTCTTCTCGATGCCGATCGGGCGCCCGGCCATTTTGTCCATGACCAGGCTGGTGCGACCGTCTTCAGCATCGGTCGGCCATTTGAACGACATTGGCAGGATCGGACCGTGGCGGTATTCCATGGTCTTGTCGCCGAACTTGAACTCGGAACGGCTGACGGCCGGGTCGAGGGTGTACGGCTCCAGTTTGAACTGCACGGTCGGCTCGGCCGGGTTGATCGAGAAGAAGCTCTGACGAATCGTCAGCGCTGCCGCCATCTGGTCCAGGTACATCTTCGATACCGGCAGGCTGTGACCGTCGACGCTGCGCATGCGGTAGTTGCCCGGATCGCCGCTGACGAACGGACGCAGGTAGCTGTCGAAGAAACGGTCGACGGTGCCTTGAGCGCGGAAGAACTCGCGGAAATCGCTGATCGCTACGTCGCTGGTGCTGCTGGCGCTGAACGGATAACGCTTGCTGATGGTTTTGCCATACACGCTGTACAGCTCGTTTTGATAACGACCGTTCAGGTATTGGTAAGCATCGTTAAGCACCAGACGCCAAGAGTCTTCGGCCAGCACGTTGAACCACACGCTGAGCGGACGCGGCAGACGGCCAGACGCATTGCGCAGGTTGGTCAGCGCATCACGCTGGCCGCTCATGCGGGTTTTCGCCATTTCGAACGCGGCTTGTTCCGGCGTGCTGGAACGGGCCAGACCGGCCAGTTGCAGTTGCAGGTCGTTGAGCGCGCTCAGTGCAGGCGTCAGGTCCGCAGCCGGGCCGTTGTTGTCATCGAGCAAACGATGCAACGGTTCGAAGCGGCGTTGCAGCGACTTCTTCGCGGTGTCCGGCAGGGTCTTCGCCACGTTCAGGGCCGAAGCCTTGTCCGCGGCGGCGGCGGCAAGTTTGCCAACCTTACCCAGTTTGCCTTTCTGCCCAGCCAGCGCATCAGCAGCGTCGCCAGCTTCTTCGACAGGGTCTGCAGCGGCCTGGAAGCGGGTGTTCTCACGCACTTCAGTGAGCAATGCCAGCACCGGCGAGTTGGCCGAGGTCAGGCCCGCCAGTTGCTCGGCGCCTTCACCGGCATCGCTGATCGGCGGCAGGGCAACCTGGCCAACGGCTTCGCTCCAGTAGTTGGCGTAGTCGCGGAAGTACAGCTGCTCCAGCTCGACCATCAGGCGACGCAAGTCCATGTCGCTGATGCCCGCACCTTCGCCGAGCACCCAGTTGTCACGCAGGATGTCGGTCACCAGCGCCGAACCCTGTACCGAGAAATACTGCTGATAACCGGTTTGCGTGTAGAAACCCGGGATCACGTATTCGGTGCCGATAAACAGCGAGCCTTGTGGACCGAGGTGTTGGCTGAAGCGATAGTCCGGCAGGTTGCGCGCCTGCTCGCGGAGCATGCGGTAAACCACGGTGGCCAGCGATTCGCTGCGCAATACCTGACGCGCCTGAGTGACCAATTGGTCGTTCAGCGGGTAGATAAACGGCTGCTTCAGCAGGCGATCGAGGTGCGCACTCAAACCGTTCTGTACGGCGGTGTTGCCGGTATAGCGCGTCGACCAGTCAGTAGCGACCCAGTCCTTGAGCCACGCGGCATCGCGACGATCCTTCATGTTCAACATCAGGTACGCGCGCAGGCTGTTGAGCAGGCGGTCGCGGTCCTTCATATTGGCGCGGATCTGCCCTTCGAGCATGGTCGCCACCCGTGGCAGCAGTTGCTTTTCAAGCTCGCGCTCGTAAGCCTCTTTGACCACTGGATTGACGTCTTCACCCTGATACAGACCGCCACGCTCGTGGTACGAAACGTCGCCCTTCTTCGGGAACACCTGCGTCGCGGCGTAGCTGCTGTCGAGGGTTTTCAGCACGCCCATGGCGTCATCACGCGGCGACAATGCCGTGCGTTGCTGCGTCCAGTTCTGCGCCAGATTGCGCAGGTTTTCCAGGCGCTCGTAGTTGGCCGAGAAACCGCCCGCCCAGAGCATGCCGAACAGTGCCAGTGCCGCCAGTGCGCCGACGTACAACGCACGTTGGCCCCAATGAATACGGCTGCGTTCGCGCTTGTCCAGACCGGCCAAGTCGGATTCCGGGAAAATCACTTGGCTGAACAAGTGGTGGATGAACCGTGAACGGCCGCTACGCAGGGTCGGCAGCACACCGGCGCTCATGCCGAGGCTGGCGCCGATGCCGGCGGTGGTCGAGTCCATCTCTTGAGTCAGGTGCGGTGCGCTGGTCAGGTAGAAACCGCGCAGTTGCGTGGCACGCTGATAACGGTTGCCAGTGAACGCCATGTCGACGAACAGGCACAGGCGCTCGCCGATCTGCCCCAGTTGATGCGGGAAGTCGAGGATGCGGCCACGGCGCTGAGTGTCGCGCTCGGAGTGCATGCGCATGATCACTTGGCTGTTGAGGCGACGCAGCAGCTCTTCGAACTCGTTGCGCAGTACAGCGACGTCGGTGCCGACCTGATCCTTGCGGAAGCTGGTGCCGAGCACCTGATCGCTTTCTTCGCGGGTCAGTTGATCGAAGAACTCGTCGAAGCCGAGCAGCTTGTCAGCCTTGCTCAGGACCAGATACACCGGTACGTCGACGTGCAGTTTCTGATGCACGTCTTGCAGACGGCCGCGAATCTGGCGCGCCAAAGTATCGATGTCCTGCTCACTGCCGCCGAGCAGGGTTTCCACCGGAATGGTCACCAGCACGCCGTTCAACGGACGCCCGCGACGGCGCTTGCGCAACAGCTCCAGCAACGTCGTCCAGGCACCGCCGTCGACTTCCACATCCGGTTGCGTGGTGTAACGCCCGGCGGTGTCGATCAACACACCGTGGTCGGCGAAATACCAGTCGCAATGACGGGTGCCGAGGGTGTCGCGGGTCAGCTTGCGGTCGATCTTGTTGATCGGGAATTCCAGACCGGAAAAATCCAGCAGACTGGTTTTGCCCGAGGCCTGTGGGCCGATCAACAGGTACCACGGCAAGTCACTGCGCCAGCGCTCGCTGCGGCCGCGATACAGACTCGAGGTCTTCAGAGTTTTCAGCGCGTCTTTGAAGCGCGCCTTCAACTCCTTCTGTTCTTCGTCGATCAGCTCTTCGCGGCGAATGCGGTCCTGGCCGTCTTCGCTTTCTTCCTCGGCTTTCTTGCGGATACCCGCGCGCCAGCTGACGAAGACCATGGTCAGGCCCCAGATCAGGAACAGCACAGCGATGGTCAGCAAGCGCGCGGTCGCGCTCTCCCAGAACTTGTAGTCATCAACCGCCAACAACGGGCCGACGAACCACACCAGCAGCGCCACGAACAGCACCAGCAGCAAGGTCCAGACCCAGGTCTGGCGCAGGAAGGCGCCGACTTTCTTGAAAAACTTTTTCATCACACGTCCCTGTTTACGGCTGCGACTGCGGTTGCACCGCGGCCGGATCAAGCGGCTGATAAGGTTGCAGAACGGTGTCGCGCTGCTCGCCCAAGACCCAGGCGAAGCCCGAATACATCACCACCAGGCAGACCAAAGTGAACAACACCACCATCCACGCCGGCACGATGCGTACCAGGTTACGACGCTGATCGTTCAAGCCTTCCCAGTGCGGCGACAACTCGCGCGGCACGTCGCCACGCAATTGACGAATCTGCCGATACAGAGCATCGCGGATGCCTTCAAGCTCAAGCATGCCGCGTGCCTGTACGCGGTACTTGCCTTCGAAACCGAGGGACAGGCACAGGTACATCAGCTCGAGCATCGGCAGGTGCTTGACCGGGTTCTTCGACAGTCGATCGAGCAACTGGAAGAACTTCTCGCCACCGAAGGTTTCGTTGTGGAAGCTGCTCAGCAGGCTCATCTGCGACCATTCGCTTTCGTTGCCCCACGGCGTGGTCACGACAGCTTCGTCGACCACGGTGCAGAGCACGTAACGCGCGGCCATCACCTGGCTGCTTTCGGCGCCGTTGTGCAGGGCGCGTACTTCAAACAGTTTCAGGCCCGCAGTCAGTCGCTCATTCAGCGCGTACAAGTCTTCGCGGGTTTCGCTGTGCTTGAGGCGCACCACTTCCGAAAGCAGCTCGGACGAGGCCGCCACCAGCGAATTGAGGCTGATGTTGAACGCTTCTGCCGGGCGCAGGCGCGCGGCGTAGATCATGCGTTCTTCCAGTTGCTCGAAACGCGGCGGCGCGGCGAAGTCGGTCAGCGGACTCGTTGCCGGTCCGTGGCCCTGACGATCGAGCAGGACGGTTTTGTCGTCCTGGTTGTAATCCGTTTCCTTGATCATGTCGGTCAGTTCCTGATGGCCCAGAATTTCAGTTCAAGCTCGGCGAATTCGCCGGACACGTGGAACGCGAAACCGCCGGAGCGCTCGAGTTGTGCCAGGTCTTCGGAACTGAGTTCGAGGATGAAATAGGTTTTGTTCGAGTGGAACGCGATCTGCCGTGGGGCCACCGGCAACGGTTTGACCTTGATCCCCGGCAAGTGCAGGTTGACCAGTTGGCGGATGCGCTCCACCGGCCCGACCTTGAGGTGCGCCGGCAAGCGATGGCGCAGTTCTTCGGAGTCGCAGTTGGCACTGGCTGCCAGCACGAACGACGCCGAGCCGAGCAGTTTGTGGTCGTGCAACGGCGAGACGATGATGCCGTACTGACGCGCTTGCAGGATCAGTTCGATGGCGTGCTGTTCGAGCACCATCGACAGCACCTGACGAATCGCTTCCATCAGTTTGCGGAAGCTCCCACCCTGGTCGGCGTGGGAGTAGCGGCTGTCCAGACGCGGACGTTTGCTTTCGCCGGAGAAGGTCGCCAGATCGCCGAGCATAGTCAGCAGCGTGCGGTACAACTCTTCCGGGTGCACCTGCTCCAGACCGAGGTAGTGACGCAGCAGCAGTTCGGTGCGGTTGATCAGTTGCAGCATCATGAAGTCGCCGACTTCGGCACCGCCAACTTTGCCGTTGGAGCGAATCCGCTCGGCAATGGTGTCGCCACGGTGGTTGAGCATGCTGATGACTTCTTTCAGGCACGACAGCAGATAGCTGGAGGCGTGGGCCTGAATGTAGGTCGGCACGAAGTCCGGATCGAGGCTGATCACGCCGTCCGGCGTGGTGTCGAGCACGTCGCAGATCTTCAGCTTCACGTAGGCCTGATCGCTCTGCTGCTCGCCGAGCAACAGTTTGAAGTCCGGGCGACCGCAGCTGACCTGGCTGGCGGAATCGTCGCCGGCGTTGGAGTCGGCCACTTCGGCGTCGTACGCGGTGTAACGCGCGAGCACGTCGGATTGCTCCGGACGGCGCGACTCGATGTGGTTACCGGTGACCAGCGGCAGCGCCAGGTAGATCGGTGTGTTGCCGGTGTTCGGCGGTACGTCCAGCGCCAGCGGCTCGGTGTTGCCACCGAGTTCGAACAGGCTGCCGTCCGGCAGAATCCCCGAGGCTTCACTGATCACCAGTTTGCCCATGTTGAGGAACTGCAAGTCGATCTCCAGATTAAGGAAACCCCAGGTGTAGCCACCCAGCAACTGGGTGCGGGTTTTCATCTGGTGATCGTAATAACGATCGTTGTGCTGGAAGTGCTGCGGACGCAGCAGCATGCCTTCCTGCCAAATGACTTTATGGGTATTCATGTTCAGTCATCCGCCTTGGCGAGCACTTGATTGGTGTTGCGGATGCCGGTCTGATCCAGAGTCAAATCGACTTCGGTAACTTCCAGCGGAGTGATCTGAACGGTGTGGCGCCATTGGGTGTCCGGCAAGTCGCGGTAAGCGGCGAGAACGCCAACATAAAGGCTGCCCTCTTCCACCTTGAGCTTCATCTCCACGGTTTCACCCGGGCGCAGTTCGAGCTCTTCGCTGGCCACCAGATCCGGGTTGAGGGATTCCTTGGCGCGTTCGTAAAGGCTGAAGAAATCAGCATTCTCGAAGGTCACCGGGTGCTTGAGTTCGAACAGGCGCACGACGATCGGCGACGGCCGACCGTTGAGGTCCGGGTTGAGCTGATCGCTGCCGGTCAGCTTCAGGTTGATCTTGGTCACTTTCGAGTACGGCGACAGCGACGAGCAACCGGCGAGCAGCACCAGCACGGTGAGCGCAGTCAGCGTCTTGAAAAAAGCGGTCGAGCGGCGAGACATGCGCATCATCCTTGGTGGTCGGTGTGGAGGGTGGAGATCAGGCGGATCTGTTCTTCGTAGGCCTGGGCGAAGTCGCGGGCCAGCAGACGCTCGCTCCAGTCATCGTCCTGACGCAGCGCCTGGTGATAGCGGCCGAACGCTCTCCAGCGCCCGCCCGATGTCGCGATCAACGGCTTGTTGTCACGCTCGAAACGCAGGGTCAGTTGCTCCGGCGAGAAGTGCTCCAGGGTGCCGCGTACGGCGGCGCGGCTGGCGGTCAGCAGTGCGACTTGATGCGCCTGCAGATCGCGGAACGCGCGGGAAATCGCTTGCTCGGCCGGCAGATGGCCGGGCTTGCTTGGCTGCAACAGAATCTGCAGCGCTTCGCTCGGATCGACGGCGAATTTCAGCGGATTCTTGTTGGTGCCTTGCACGGTGGTCTGGGCCAGACGCAGTTCGTTTTTCAGCTCCGAACGGGTGCGCAGGCTCTGCTGCAAACCGCCGATGCTTTGGCGCAGCAAGCGCGCCGCGTTCAACGCCAGGGCTTCGCGTTCGTCGTGGCTGAGGCCTTTGACGTCGACACCCAGCGCCGCACCGAAATGATCCCAGAAACCTTCGCTCTGGCGCTCGACGGCTTTCGGTGCCGGAGCGGGCTCAGGTTCGACCGGAGCGGCAATCAGCTCCGGCACCATCAGGCTTTCCATGTCGATGCGCGCGTAGTCGGCGCGTTGACGGGAATCCTCAGGCTTGGTGTTCGGTGCCAGCAGTTCGTCGATTTCCGAGTACACACGCTCTTGCTGTTCGAGAGCATTGAGCGGATCGAGATCCAGAAATGCGTCATCGGGAATGATGCTGCCGGCAGCGCGTGGACGGCCGACTTCACCGTCGAAGGTCGCCGGGTCACGCACCAGGCGCGCGCGAATCTCGAAGTCACCCAGTACGTAGGTGCTGCCGTGTTCGATGCGCACCGGTTCGCCTTTGTGCAGGCGTGCGCCGCTCTCGCCGTCCTGGACACCGTTGCTGCTGGTGTCGGTGAGGAAGAACGTGCCCTCGCGGTAACTGACAATCGCGTGGTGATTGGACAGATGACGCTTGCGGTCAGGGATGATCCAGTCGCAGTCCTCGCCCCGCCCGATCACGCCGCCGGCCTGTTTAAAGGTCTTCTGGCACAACTCCGTGGGCACGAACTGCTTGGTGTTCAGCATTTCGAAAACCAATTCCATGTTTGATGCTCCTTGCGGTCACTTGCCGCGATTGACCGCTTGCGGATCACCCAACGGGCGATAGTCGTTGTCGTTGAATTTGTAATTGCCGCTACAGCCGCCAAGGCCGCATAGAACGACGAGGGTCAGCAGGACAGCGTGCCAGTGACGAACAGACATCAGAGGGTCTCCAGGTGTAGACAAAGCACAAAGCGCCGACCCTTGCGGGCGGCGCTGAAATTGGTTTTTGTGGGGATTTCGATGAAGTTTTGCCTACCCATCGAAATCTCCCAAATTGATGTTCAAACGGCCGAGCCGATACAGCAGCGTGCGTCGCGGCAAGCCCAGTTCACGGGCGGCGAGGGTCTGGTTGCCGTCGTTTTTGCGCAGGCAATCGAGCAATAACGTGCGTTCGACCTGCTCGAGGCGTTCACGCAAATTCAAGTGGCTGTTGTCTTCCGGCATTGCCTCCATGCGCAGGGAGAAATGCTCGGCGAGCAACTCGCCGCCTTCGCACAACAGCACCGCACGTTCGACCAATGCCTTGAGTTCACGCACGTTGCCGGGGAAGTTGTAGCCGGACAGGTGTTCCAGCGCCGCACTCGACCAGCGCACCGGATCGCGTTGCAAATACGTGCAGGTCTTCTCGGCGAAGTGCTGGGCCAGTTCGAGGATGTCGCCTTCACGCTGACGCAGCGCCGGCAGCTCGATCGGGAATTGCGCGAGGCGGTAGTACAAGTCCTCGCGGAATTTGCCTTCGCTGACCAGCGTCGACAGATCGCGGTGCGTTGCGGCGATGATGCGTACATCGATTTTGTGCGTGTCGTTGGAGCCCAGCGGACGGATCTCGCCTTCCTGCAACACGCGCAAGATCTTCGCCTGCAACGACAACGGCATGTCGCCGATCTCGTCGAGCAACAACGTGCCGCCATTGGCCGCATCGAACAGGCCGGCGCGGTCGCGATCGGCACCGGTGAACGCGCCTTTGCGATAGCCGAACAGCTCGCTTTCCAGCAGATTTTCCGGAACCGCCGCGCAGTTCTGCACGATAAACGCCTGGGAACGGCGCGGGCCGCAATCGTGAATCGCCCGCGCAACGACTTCCTTGCCGGTGCCGGTTTCGCCGCGCAACAACACGGTGTACGGGCTGTGCAGGACTTTGCTGATCAGCGAATGGGTCTGACGCATCGCCGCGCTTTTGCCGATCAAACCATAACCACTGATGCTCGGCACGCTGCGCGCCACTGTTGCCGATTCCGCCAGTGGCTGGCGCAGACGTTGCAGCAAATGCAACTGGCCAAGCACGAACGAGCCGAGCTGGCCGAGGGAATCGGCGAAGCCTTGCAGGTTGGTACGACGACGGCTGGCGCACAACAGCAAACCTTCAACAGCTTTGTGCTGATTGACCAGTGGCACGCACAACAGCGACTGCCACGGCGAGGTCGCCGCTGGCAGGAAACTGGTTTCGTGCAGGCTGCCGCTCAAGTCGTCGAGGCACACCACGCGGTTCTGGCACAGGGCGAATTGCAGCAGTTGCTCACCGTTGTAATCCGCCGGCAGGCTCGCCGCTTCACGCGGTTGCAAGGCGCCGTCGAGGTATTCGGCATTCATCCCCAGGCACGTGTGGGTGGCGTCGAGCAGATACAGCTGCGTCAATTCGCAACCGCTCAACTCGGCCAACCCACGCACGAAGTCACCCAGCAACGCAGCACCGTCCGCCGCCCGCGACAGACTGGCGAACTGCGCCAGCAACGCTTCGGCATAGACCAGTGGCTGCGGCACCTGAGTGAACATCACACCCACCTCAGGCGAACTCGCACGTCACGCTGGACTCGCCGTCGAGCGTGGCATGCACACGCTTGAGGCTTTCACCGGTGGCCATGGCGTCGAGCAAGCGGTCAGCCACCAGCGGCAGCACGTGCTGATCGAGCAGATGGTCGATCAGACGCGCACCGCTTTCGCTTTGCGTGCAACGCTCGGACAGGTGATCGACGAGGTTCTGGCACCAGCTGAAATCCAGCTGACGACGGTTGAGGCGCTCGCCGAGACGACCGAGTTTGATCTCGATCAGCTCGCGCAATACCGGGCCGCCGACCGGGTAGTACGGCACCACTTTCATCCGCGCCAGCAGCGCCGGTTTAAAGTGTTTGCTGAGTACCGGGCGAATGGTTTCTTCGAGGACTTCAGCGGTCGGGCGTGCGCCGTTTTCGCAGAGGTCGCTGATCTTGTCGCTACCGAGGTTCGAGGTCATCAGGATCAACGTATTGCGGAAGTCGATCTCGCGACCCTCGCCGTCGTTGGCCACGCCTTTGTCGAAGATTTGGTAGAACAGGTTGAGCACGTCCGGGTCAGCCTTTTCGACTTCATCGAGCAACACCACCGAGTACGGTTTCTGGCGTACGGCTTCGGTGAGCATGCCGCCCTCGCCGTAACCGACGTAGCCTGGTGGTGCACCGATCAGACGGGAGACGGTGTGCTTCTCCTGGAACTCGGACATGTTGATGGTGGTGATGAAACGATCACCGCCGTACAGCAAGTCAGCCAGGGCCAGCGCGGTTTCGGTTTTACCGACGCCGCTCGGGCCGACCAGCAGGAACACACCGACCGGCGCGTCAGGCTTGTTCAGACCGGCAGCGGTGGCGCGCATCGAGCGATCCAGTGCGTGCACGGCCTGTTCCTGACCACGGATGCGCGTGCGCAGGTCAGTGGCGAAACTGGCGACTTTGGCGTTGTGCTCACGGGCCAGTTGCGCCAATGGCACGCCGGTCCAGGCGCTGATCACTTCGGCGACCAGACGCGGGCAGACTTCGAAGCTGACCAGACGCTCTTTGACTTGGGCGGCGGTCAGGGCGCTGTGGGTTTCGTTGAGCTGGGCTTCCAGCGCTTCGACGCTTTGGCCTTCTTCAACCTCAGCGGAGACGGTTTCGATCACGGTGCCTTCGGCGTCTTCTTCAACGGTGACCACTGGCTCGACCGCAGCAGCTTCGCGGGCCTTGGCCAGTTGCTGACGCAGTTCCAGCAGGCGCTCGGCCAGTTGCTTCTGTTCAGTCCACAGGGTTTCCAGCGCGACCATTTCAGTTTCGGCTTCGTCGAGACGCGCTTCCAATGCATCCAGCGCTTCGTGGTCGATCAGCAGACCGGCTTCGGCATCGCGGCGCAGGGCCTGACGCTGGCGGCCACCTTCAGCCAGTTCGCCACGCAGGCGCTCAAGGCTTTCCGGGGCGGCGGCGAGGCTGATGCGTACGCGGGCACAAGCAGTGTCGAGAACGTCGACAGCTTTGTCCGGCAACTGCCGACCGGCCAGATAACGTGCGGACAATTCAGCCGCCGAAACCACCGCGTCATCGCGCAGGTAAATGCCGTGGCTCTTCTCGTAAACCTGGGCCAGACCACGGAGGATGGTCACCGCTTCACTGACGGTCGGTTCGTGCAGTTGCACCGGTTGGAAACGACGGGCCAGCGCCGGGTCTTTCTCGAAGTATTTCTTGTACTCGGCCCAAGTGGTCGCAGCGATGGTGCGCAGTTCGCCACGGGCCAGTGCCGGCTTCAGCAGGTTGGCCGCATCGGAACCGCCAGCGTTGCCGCCCGCGCCGATCAGGGTGTGGGCTTCGTCGATGAACAGAATGATCGGTTTTGGCGAGGCTTTGACTTCGTCGATCACGCCTTTAAGACGACGTTCGAACTCACCTTTGACGCTGGCGCCGGCCTGCAGCAAGCCCATGTCCAGCGACAGCAGCTCAACGCCTTTGAGCACTTGCGGCACTTCACCGGCGGCGATGCGCGACGCCAGACCTTCGACGATGGCGGTCTTGCCGACACCGGCCTCACCGACGACGATCGGGTTGTTTTTGCGGCGACGGGCGAGGATGTCGACCATCTGCCGGATCGCGCCGTCACGGCACAGCACCGGATCGAGTTTGCCGTCACGGGCCTGTTGGGTCAGGTTGTGGGTGAAGCGCTGTAGCAGCGATTCGCCCTGGGCGGCCGGTTTGCCGTTAGCGGCCGGTTGCTCTTTTTGCGACAGGGCAAATTCCTTCAGGCGATCGATGTTCAGCTTGGCGAGCAGCGGCTGATAACGGCTGCCGGCGTAGCGCATCGGGTTGCGCAGCAGCGCAAGGATCAGCGCGGCGTCTTCGACCTGGGTCTGGCCCAGTTCGAGGTTGGCCACCAGTAGCGCGTCTTGCAGCCACTGCACCAGTTCCGGGGCGAACACCGGATTACGCGAAGCGCTGTGTTCGACGCGCGATTGCAGCGCGGCGCTGAGTTCACCGGCGTCGACGTCGGCATCCTGCAGTGCGCGCGACAACAAGCCATTCGGGCGCTCGAGCAGGCCGAGCATCAAATCTTCGACGAGGATCTTGCTGCCACCACGGGCCACGCAACGCTCGGCAGAACGTTCCAGATCACGACGGGTTTCGGCGTCCAGCGCCTGGATGAGTTGTTGCAGGTCTACGTTGATCATGGCTCACGTCCTTAATGAATTTTGCTGCCCAGGGTCACCACGCCGTCCGCTTTCTCGCGGCCCAGCCAACTGGTCCAACCGAGGCGACAGGCGTTCTGCTCACCGATGCGCAGTTCGCGGATTTCTTCCTGGCGCAGGACCAGGCGAATGTCGTAATCGAGCGGGTCACGCAGGGTGAACCGCACCAGCGCGCAGAGCGGCTGGTAACCGAAACCGATCGGCAGGAATTCATGGAATCGCTGCCAGTCGAGTTCGGTGATGTGAATGCGGAATTTGCCGCTGCGGTCGCGCACGTGTTCGCCGAGCACCAGGTCTTCACCGAGCATGCTGTTGGCACGACCCAAACGATTGCGCTGCTCTTCGAGAATTTCTACGCGGCGCTCGATGCACTGCTCGATGACCAGGTCTTCGTGCTTGAAGTAGTAACGCAGTACGGCTTCGATCAGCGCCGCCGAGTGCGCCCGCAAGCTGAGCAGGCCGAGGTACGGCAGCAGGCGTTTCCAGTTGAGTTCCTTGGCCTTGCGGATCTCGTCGCCGCCCAGACCGATCAGGGCGAACAGCTGCGAGGAGAACGGGTCAATCGCGCCACTCTGGAAGCTTGCGCGATAGCGGTATTTGCGCCAGATCGGCAGCATCAGCCGTTGCAGGCGATGGTGGAACAGGTCGAGGAAGTTACGTGTCGGGTTGCCGTCCTCGCTGTCGCCCAGGGCTTGTTCGCCATAGAACGCCGGCAGCGGCGAGCCGGAACCGACCAGGCCGATCAGGTTGAAACGCATGCGCGCGCGCATCTGCCCGTGTTCTTCGAAAAACTCGACGCGATCGACGTCGCTGCGCGGAAAGCCCAGGCTCGGGTTGGCCTGGAACTCCACGTGGTCGTACAGATCGTCTTCGCTCAGGTACGGGTGTGCTTCGCGCAGCCGGTCGATCACCAGCAGCACGGCCTGAAACAGCGAGTACTCGCGTATTACCTTGGTCAGCCCGCTTAAAGCAGGGGCTGCAGGCCCATACGTGGTGTCCATTGGTACACCTCTCCCTGTGTGCTTTTTACGCGCAGCTCATGGAATGAATTGAGACTGGCGTAAAGCGCGAAAAACTCGTTAAGAACCGAAGCGAAGACGAACAGGTCGCCTTCGCCGATGTACCCTTCCGGGTCGATGGTCAGTTCGGTGCGCAAACCGCGCACCGGCAACCCACGGTGCAAGCGGTCGACGTGGTGATGCTTGATGTGCTTGAGGCCGCCGAGCAAGCGTTTGCTGACCTTCTCCGCGTGCTGGTCGTAGTAGCGCGGCAAGTCGTAGGTTTCGAGAATCACCTTCAACGCATTGACGTCGGCCAGCGACAGATAGTTAAGCGACATGTTGCTGATCAGCTTCCACAGGAAGTCACGGTTCAGCGGTGGCGCGAAGCTGGAAGTGGCCGGGGTAATGTTGCGGAAGCTCAAGAACTCCGGCGTCTCTTCACTGGCCATGCAGATGTCGCCGAGCTTGAGCTTGCGCGGCAGGTTCTGGTTGGTGCACATCAGCTCGATCGACAGGGTTTCGTGGGCTTCGGTATGGCGAATACCGAAGCTCAGGTAGGTGTCGAGGCCGTCGTGCAGCAAGGACGAACGCTGGCGGATGCTGTAATGCGGACGGCTGTTGGGCACGTCGAAACTCGGGTCGTGCTCGAAGGATTCGAACGGCACGTACTCCTGATAACCGAGGCCGCCGGGCTTCCAGCCGGTCACGGTTTCCACCGAGAACACACCGCAGTTTTCCAGATCGTATTCCGCCGGCAGCAACAGGTATTCATCCTGCTTGCCGTCGAGGCGAATCGGCAGTGCGTCGTGGGCGAACAGGTTGGCAATCGGCGTGCAGAACAGCTTGACGTTATCCAAGGTCGGACGCATGCGCATGATGCCGCTCTTGCGAATATCGAAGCGCAATTCGATGCCACGCATCTGCTTGAGGGTGTCTTCCGGCAGCGCGTTGATGATGTCCAGGCCGTTGACGTCGACGAACAGGAACTTGTCCTGGAAGGCGAAGTATTCCTGCAGGTAGCGATAGCCGCGGAAGGTGTTCAGCGGATACGGGATCAACGCTTCTTCTTCGGCAAAGCCCACCGGTTTGACCCGATCACCGGGAATCTTGAACGCCATCGGCTTGCCGCTGACGCCATCGATCGGTTTGCCGGCACCGTCGAGCGGGATCAGTTCGATGCCTTCGAGGTTGCGCAGCAGGCTCAGGTAGAGCATCTGGCTGATGTAGCGCTCACCGGCAAAGTGCAAACGCAGCTTGCTCAGTTCCAGCTCACCGAGGTGGCCATCGGCACTCATTTCCAGACGCAGGCTGAGCAGCGAGCCGTCGCCCTTCACCGAGTAATTCAGCGCGGCCAGATCCAGCGGCAACACTTCGGTCGGGTAGCAGGTGCGGAAGCGGCAACGCACGTCTTCGATCGGTTTGCTTTCAATCGGCGTATCACGCTCGACACGCAACGCCGGCCCGGATCGCTTGAGCGGATCGAACTGCAAAATGCTGAACGCCGGCAGCGGGCGCATGTAGTTCGGCCACAGCAGTTGCATCAGCGAATGGCTGAGTTCCGGCAGCTCGTCATCGAGCTTCTGGCGCAGACGCCCGGTCAGAAACGCAAAGCCTTCGAGCAACCGCTCCACATCCGGATCCCGCCCGGCCTGGCCCAGATACGGCGCCAACGCCGGACTACGCTCGGCGAAACGGCGACCGAGTTGGCGCAGCGCGGTGAGTTCGCTTTGGTAGTAGTGGTTAAAGGACACGGGTTACCTGCCTGGTAGTGGAACTCATCAAAAAAATATCCTGTAGAGCGCGACCGTCACGCCGGCACAGACGTAACCGCCAATCAGGAGAAACGGCACAATCGAGATCCAGCCGTACGCCATGTAGGCATCACTGAGCTGACCGACGGCCAGACTGAGCAAGCCATACAGCATCCATGGCACGGCATAGAACGGGATGAACTTCACCGGCGCCCACCAAACCATCCGCAATGCCTGCTGCTCGTTGCGGCTCTGCGCCGATCGGGACATCCATAGCGAAAAACCCAAAAGCCCGGGAATTCCCCACCACAACAGGTACTGCCAATAAATCCCGGACGACTCGGGTGTTGAATACTCGCCATTCCACAGGTCATAGGAACTGATCGCCAACACCGCCAGCAATGGCCACCATAATGCAGCCATGAAGAAGCTCAGTTGCGTGCGACTGAGCATAAGCATCTCGCTTGATGAGTCGGTCATCTGCGAACCTCCACAGCGTGATCCATGCACCATGTGCGGACATCGCGCTTGTCGAAGCCTGCGCACCCATTGTCTTTTGCGATCACGCGATATGAATGTTCAGGGACGTACGCAAAAAAGTAATAGTTGTCCCTGTCCTCACCGTAGAGCCAGTAAGACGAAGAGCCTTGATTGATTTCGTAAGGTTCGAATGTCCAGATGGACGACTGCGCAGGGATAAAATTTTCGCGGTCCATCAGCAACATAAAAGCGTTGGAAAGCGCGTGCGCAGCAAAATAGAGCATGCAGGCGAACGCTCCCACCACGAGTAGCAAGCGCTGCAGCCAAATCATTGCGAAGCGACCTGAGTCGGTCATGCGTCCGTCTCCTGCCCCGGGGTCGCTGGCACATATTTATTCATCGCTGCGCAACTCCCTGTTTTTGCGCCGTGATCGCGACACCCGTATAGACATAGAGCTCTTCACCGCCGTAGCCACCAATTGCCGCAGCGCTGAGTGGATGGCTGTCCCTGGTGCCATATCGAACCCAGCCTTCAGTCCACATCCCTCCACTTTCGTGACGAATTTCCACGTAATAGTCCGGCGCTTCGTGCTTAGTAATCTCGACGAATACCCCCCCATCCTCGGCGCCAATCCACAACGCGTGGGGATGAGCGAACAGCTTTGGTTCGGTCGAGCTTTCCATCCGCAGCAGCAGCGTCAAGCCGACCAAAATCGCCAGCAAACCAACCGAGCTGAGAAAAGCCACAAGACATTGCCAGGCTCTGTGTTTCATTGAGCCGACCCGAACATGTGCTTCATGGACAGAACGCCCCGCTATCGACTATCCATGAACGAACAACGCCACTCAGGTGTTTCTTAGTCATCAGCTCGACCCTGGCGAATTGCCGATAATCACCGTCCCGGAACCTGCCGTGACCTTGTTTCCGTGAATACCAACCGAACCCACGGTCGCGGCCGGTTTGCCATTGATCAAAACCGTGGTCGCCAGATCGCCGACCATCGCACCACCACACGCCGAGGCATCGCCTTGGCGGGCGGCCGCGAGGCCGTCGAAGAATACGTCGCCGGAACCGGCGGCGATCGGGTTGGTACCGTGGCCTGGAAGTGGGCAAGCGGTGGGGTCGGATACGCGTGCTGCTGGTTTGCCAGACATCGGGGATCTCCTTAGGTGACCTTCACTTGTCCGCTGCCATCCAGGCGCGCGGAAAAACTGACCTGACGCTTGAACCCTTCAACTTCCAGCAGACCTTCGATGCTGAAGGCCAGGCGCAGTTGATCGTGGTCACGCGGCAGGGAAATGACACGCACGTTGCTCAGGCGCGGCTCGTAGGCTTCGATGAAGTTTTCGATGGCCAGACGGGCCTGACTCAGGGAGTCGTGCAGGCTCAGACGCATGTCATTGAGATCGGGCAACCCGTAGTCGGCCAGCGTTTGCACGCTGCCGGCCCGGGTGCTGAGCATTTTGGCCAGATGGGCAGCCACTGACGCCATGGCGCAAGCCTCAAGGCTGTTGCCCTTGCGTAGTTGCGCGTCGCCGTTGAGGCGTTCGAACAGGCTGCCGTATCCGTCCATGAGTCGCTCTTACTCTTTGTCCAGCTTGCCAACCAGCGACAGGGTGAAATCAGCACCCATGTACTTGAAGTGCGGACGCACGTTCAAGCTCACGCGGTACCAGCCCGGCTCGCCTTCAACGTCGCTGACGATCACTTGCGCAGCGCGCAGTGGACGACGGCCACGCACTTCGGCGCTCGGGTTTTCCTGGTCGGCAACGTACTGACGGATCCACTTGTTCAGTTCCAGCTCGAGGTCGGTACGCTCTTTCCACGAACCGAGTTGCTCGCGCTGCAGCACTTTCAAGTAGTGAGCCAGGCGGTTGACGATCATCATGTACGGCAGTTGGGTGCCGAGCTTGTAGTTCAGCTCTGCAGCCTTGCCTTCTGCGCTGATGCCGAAGAACTTCGGCTTCTGCACCGAGCTTGCGGAGAAGAACGCCGCGTTGTCGGAGCCTTTACGCATGGTCAGGGAGATGAAGCCTTCCTCGGCCAGTTCGTATTCACGACGGTCGGAAACCAGAACTTCAGTAGGAATCTTGGTTTCGATTTCGCCCATGCTTTCGAAGTGGTGCAACGGCAGGTCTTCAACCGCGCCACCGCTCTGCGGGCCGATGATGTTCGGGCACCAGCGGAATTTGGCGAAGCTGTCGGTCAGCTTGGTGCCGAACGCGTAAGCCGTGTTGCCCCACAGGTAGTGCTCGTGGCTGTTGGCAACGGTTTCCTTGTACACGAACGATTTGACCGGGTTTTCTTCCGGATCGTACGGGTTACGCAGCAGGAAACGCGGCACGGTCAGACCAACATAACGGGAGTCTTCCGAAGTACGGAAGCTCTGCCATTTGGCGAATTGCGGGCCTTCGAAGTGGTCTTTCAGATCTTTCAGATCCGGCAGGCCGGTGAAGCTTTCCAGACCGAAGAATTTCGGGCCGGCAGCAGCGATGAACGGCGCGTGCGACATGCACGAAACGCTGGCCACGTACTGCATCAGCTTGACGTCTGGCGAGCTTGGCGACATGTAGTAGTTAGCGATGATCGCGCCCACAGGCTGACCACCGAACTGGCCGTATTCAGCAGTGTAGATGTGCTTGTACAGGCCCGACTGCATGACTTCCGGCGAGTCTTCGAAATCGTCCAGCAGGTCTTCTTTCGAGACGTTGAGGATTTCGATTTTGATGTTTTCGCGGAAGTTGGTGCGGTCGACCAGCAACTGCAGGCCACGCCACGACGACTCCAGAGCCTGGAAGTCCGGGTGGTGCAGGATCTCGTCCATCTGACGGCTGAGCTTGGCATCGATCTCGGCGATCATGCGGTCAACCATGGCCTTCTTGACCGGCTCACCGTTGTTCTGCGGCTTGAGCAGTTCTTCGATGAAGGCCGACACACCGCGCTTGGCGATGTCGTAGGCTTCGTCGTCCGGAGTCAGACGGGTTTCGGCGATGATGCTGTCGAGAATGCTGTATTCGCCGCTGGCGGCGCTCTTCTCTTGTGCTGCGCTAGTGCTCATTGTGTTGGCTTCCTTGGCTGGAGTCTCAGGCGTCCGGGGCTGCGGCGTTCAGGCCCAGCTCACCGAGTACGCGACCGCGGGATTCGTCGTCGGCGAGCACGCCTTCGATCGCTTTACGGAACGCAGGTGCGTTACCCAGCGGGCCTTTGAGGGCCACCAGCGCATCGCGCAGTTCCATCAGTTTTTTCAGCTCAGGCACTTGCTCGACCAGGCTGGCCGGGTTGAAGTCCTTCATCGAATTGACGCGCAGTTGCACAGCCAGCTCGTCGGCCTCGCCATCTTCCTGCAGACGGTTCGGCACGCTCAGCGTCAGACCCAGTTCTTGCTTGGCCAACACTTCGTCGAAGGTCATCTTGTCGATGCTGATCGGCTTGCGATCTTCGATTTTGCGATCGTCCTTGCGGTGGGTGTAGTCACCGATTGCCAGCAGCTTCAGCGGCAGTTCAATCTCTTCCTGAGCACCGCCGGTGGCGGGTTTGAAGGTGACGTTGATGCGTTCCTTGGGGGCTACCG